>OBWV01000202.1_pt1 | contig 68273 bp, 56 predicted proteins | sample 1495351 | NCBI WGS metagenome assembly OBWV01 (sample SAMEA2580122, study PRJEB22360) | human gut metagenome | biome: human gut; feature: human-associated habitat; material: faeces | place: Denmark | collected 2008/2010 | reverse complement strand
CGGAGTGTAAGTGGCCTTAAGCGTGATGGCCGGGCTTTGGCCATTGCGCTTAAGGTCCTTACACGCAGGTTTCTGCGCCGGTGAGCGCGTTATGGGCATAAGCCAGAACACAAGCGGCCTTACACGCAGATCCCTGCGCCGGTGAGCGCGTTATGGGCATAAGCCAGAACTCAAGCGGCCTTAAACGTGATGGCCGGGCTTTGGCCATTGCGTCCAAGGTCCTTACACGCAGATCCCTGCGCCGGTGAGCGCGTTATGGGTGTAAACCAGAACTCAAGCGGCCTTAAACGTAATGGCCGGACTTTGGCCATTGCCACCAAGGTCCTTACACGCAGGTTTCTGCGCCGGTAAGCGCGTTATGAGCATAAGCCAGAACACAAATGCCCCCTACTTCAACTTTCCCCGCAACAATGGCGTCCAAGCCTCCAACACATACCCAACCGCCAATCCAACCGCCACCCCTAACAGAATCTTTTTAAACGGCAAACTCACCAACAACCCGATTAAGACGCAACTACCAACGATGACGGCACGCCGATTGAAAAACGATTTACCTTGACGTGAAGGTTTTTGATTTTGTATCATACGCTTTCCTTTCATTTATAAATACTTTTCGTTACGATTGACTCATCCATTATCTCTGATCGGAGGCCATTATGGAATCTATTTCACTTTTAATCGTCTTGACAGCCGCGTTGTTGACGCCGCTGTTAATGGCGCACTTTCGTATTAATAGTATCCCGACTGCTGTTGCCGAGATTCTAGTGGGCATCATCTTAGGCAAAAGTCTCTTAGGTTGGGTCCATACTGGCGGCGAAATGCAGGCGTTAAGTGAACTCGGTGTCACCATCCTGATCTTCCTGTCTGGCATGGAAATCGACTTTTCGCTTTTCAAACCGCAGCCCAAGACGGAAAAAGGCCCTCAGCCCGCCAATCCAGTCGTGCTAGCCACAGTTGGATTTGCAACGGTCATCATCATCAGTTTGGGATTCAGTTACCTACTCAAATTCATTCACTTCTATAACTTCCCGATTTTTGCAACCATTCTGTTCACCACGATTGCGCTTGGCGTTGTCATTGCGGCTTTAAAAGAACAGGAGTTGTTACATCAACCACTTGGGCAAACGATCCTGCTGATTGCGGCTTTGGGTGAAGTGATTCCCCTTATCAGCCTGACTATTTACTCAGCCTTAAACGGTTCAAGCGATAACAATCTATGGTTACTGCTGTTACTGCTGCTGGCGGCGTTGGTTTTACTAGCGCGATTCAAACGCATTTACAGCTTTTTTGCGGCAATTGATAAAAGCACCACGCAACTAGACATTCGGTTGGCGTTCTTCTTAGTCTTCACCTTAGTCACCATTGCTTCACGAGTAGGTGCCGAGTCCATTTTAGGTGCCTTTCTTGCCGGCATGGTGATGAAGCTCCTTGGTCCGCGCCAAGAAACTCAGGATAAATTGACTTCCTTAGGTTATGGCTTCTTCATTCCAATTTTCTTCATCGTCACTGGGGCAAACCTCGATTTGAAAGCTTTAGTCGCGGACCCTAAGAGCCTCTCCTTGATTCCGTTGGTGCTCATCGGCTTTTTCATCACCAAAATCGGCCTCATTCCTGTTTTGCGGCAGCGATTTAAGCCGCAAAACGCATTGGCGGGCACGTTTTTAGCCACCACCACCATCACCTTGGTTATTCCGACGTTAACCGTTGGGCGCAACCTTGGTATCGTGACCGAGCAGCAATCCGGCGCGTTCACACTGGCAGCGGTCATTGCCTGTGTGGCGGGGCCAATCCTTTTCAATAGTTTCTTCAAGCCTGAACCAGAAACCTTCAAAAAGACCCGCGTCACCTTTATTGGCGGCAATCTTTTGACGGTACCCATCGCCCAACATTTAAGTCCTGAGCGCTATGAGGTGCAACTATTTACCGATCGGGTAGAAAATTTTCGGACGTATAACTCCGAAGTGGCAATCACATTAACGGATTATCAGGAAAACGCGTTAAAAGCTGCCGGCGCATATGATTGTGACGTCATGGTGCTGGGTGATTTCGACGCGGACACCAATTACGACTTGGCAAAAATGGCATTAGCACAGAAAGTTCCACGAATCATCGCCCGGTTTGCCGCAAAAGATACCACCTCTGATCGCTATGACCGATTGCGCGATGACGGCGTTGAAGTTTTCAATGCACTCGATGCCAACGTTGCGTTGCTGCGTAGCTTGATCGAAACCCCGTCCACGTTGAAAATCCTTGATGATACAATTGCGGGCATCTATGAAGTCACCATTCGCAATTCGCGTTTTGCCGGTCTTGAGCTCAAGAATTTACCGTTCATTGACGACATCACCGTGAGCCAGATTTATCGGCAAAAGAAATTCATTGCTCCTCACGGCGACACCCAACTGCACCTTGGTGACCACCTCATTTTCTCCGGGGACAAGCACCTCATCCGTAATATCCGCTCACAGGTTGAAAAGTTAAATTAATGCTGCTCAATCAGGATGTGAAATTCTGCTTTGATACTCGCCAATGACTGATCTCAGTACAAAATAGTTATAAATGGCAGCACTTCCTTTTTTACGCCGTTGTCAGGCTATTTTCCGTGGTACAATGAGATTATTCTAAGAAAAAAAGGTGATCAAATGAAACAAGGAACAACGATCCTGACCTTAGACAATGGCTACCACTTGTGGACCAATACGCAAGGAGAAGGTGACATTCACCTGCTTTGCCTACACGGTGGCCCTGGTGGCACGCACGAATACTGGGAGAATTTTGGTGAAGAACTCGCTGACCTCGGCGTTCAAGTCCATATGTACGATCAACTCGGGTCGTTTTACTCGGATCAGCCCGATTATTCTGATCCGGAAATTGCTAAAAAATATCTGACAACCGATTACTTTCTCGGTGAAGTTGAAGAAGTCCGCAAGAAGCTAGGATTGGATCACTTTTATTTGATCGGCCAAAGCTGGGGCGGTGCCTTGACCCAACTATATGCGTTGAAATACGGCCAGCATCTCAAAGGCGCGATCATTTCATCAATGGTGGACAACATCAATGAGTATGTTGAGCATATCAACCTAGTCCGCGAAGAAGCATTGCCACCTTCAGCCGTAAAATATATGAAGAAAATCGAAAAAGCCGGCGATTGGGACGATCCCCAATATCAAAAATATGTGGATGTCTTAAATCGCGGCTATGTCGATCGTAAGCAGCCACCGGCAATTTCACATCTAATTAGCACGATGGCAACGCCGGTTTACAATGCATTCCAAGGCGATAATGAATTTGTCGTCACCGGTAAGCTGAAGGACTGGGACATTAGCGATCAAATTCACAATATCAAAGTGCCGACACTATTGACATTCGGCGAACACGAAACCATGCCGCTAAAAGCTGCCCAGCGCATGGCCGAAGTGATTCCGCATGTCCGACTGGTAACGACTCCAAATGGCGGCCATCATCACATGATTGACAACGCACCGGTTTACTTCAAGCATTTGAAGCAATTCATTTCCGATGTTGAAAACGGCACCTTTAACGACTAATGGTAAAAACCGCGCCCTTACTGTTAATATGGTCGCGGTTTTTTGTCTATACATCTTTTTATCATGAAAGGATCTCACCATGGCTTACACCGTTGATTTTAAAACCGTTAGCACCAATGGCTTAGAAAGTTCTCCTGTTGCACCGGCTTTGGCTGGGCTTAGAGCCAATGAAGCCCGGTATATTTGGAACAAATATAAAGTTCCTTATGTCACCTATCCTGTCAGTGAAAAACCGGATAGCCTCGCTTGGGTGCAGGCAATGCTTGCAGAACGCCAGCTCCATATCGCTGCCAAGCCGCTTGAAATCTGTGACCTTGCGCTACCGGATCTGCGCTGGGTTGAGGTCTATTATCAAGATGGACTAGCTATCAATGTGATGTATCACCTTACTGATCCCAAAAAACGGGCGGTCGGCTTTAAACTCAGCGATGGCATGACCGTTCCCGCCGAACTCGCGGACAAGTTTAAATTCGCCCGCCAAAAGTCAAAACTCGCCGGCACCATCCGCGGATCCTTTTTCGTAATTAAAAGAAGTTACTGATCGCAATATCTTTCACGTACCAGGTCGGGTTCACCAATAAAACAATCTAAGATTAATTCCATCTCAGGATGTGACACTCACTAAAATCCGAATACTTTAGCTGAGAAAGCAACTAAAGCAGTTCCGGGTCGTGCCAAACTCCGCAATCTCCGGCCAGATGGGGCTGGAACGCTGTGACGGCGCTTGGAGCCTGCAAGCCCGGCAGTCTCCAAGTCGCCTAACAACATCAGCGACAAAGCCCGGTCGCTGTGTTGTTTCCACGGCTGAGCCCCATCCGGCCTACGATTGCTCCGCCTTGGCACTGGAATCGTTAAAGCTCATTTATACTAATAAAAAGAAGTCAAAACGCGTACCATTTTCTGAAAAAGTCAGAAATGGTACGCGTTTTATATTGGAGCAATGAATTATGGTCCAGCTTCTTATAGTATTCAAGGTAAAATAACTGACAAAATAAGTTGCACATTCAACAACGTAATGATGCCGGTTAAAACGTATCCCATCCAGCGCACGACCGGAGAATTAACGTGCTGGCCCATTAAGTCACGCCGATCGGTTAATGCCACTAGCGGAAATAGCGTAAATGGCAGCGCAATGCTCAGTGCTACTTGCGCGTAAACAATAACCTGCTCAAAGTGTTGCTCGCTAAAACCCATCACAAAGCCAATGATCATGATCGGAATCAGCGTAACCAACCGCGTCAATAAACGTCTGGCCCACAGCGGAATCTGAATGTTCAAATAGCCTTCCATCACAATCTGACCAGCTAAGGTACTAGCAATCGAACTGATTAATCCCGTGATCAATAACGCAAAGGCAAACAAGGTGCTCATTAAGGGACTGGCCAAACCACCCACGATGCCTGGATTTTTCAAGCCGTTATAAACACCTTCAAATGCGGTCGCGTGGCTACTCATGCCATAAAATAAAGTTGCCCCCAGAATCAGCAACAGCGCATTAATCACAAATGCCGCGACTAAATGGACATTAGAATCCCATTTGCCAAACCGCAGCGCCTCGGTGACTTGTGCGGGAATATGTTCATCGTATCGGCGGCTTTGGGCCAGCGATGAATGCAAGTAGATATTATGCGGCATAATGGTTGCACCCATAATACCTAAGCTTAATAACAACATACCACGATTAGTCAGAATCTCGGTATGCGGAACCAACCCTGCAACAATGCCTCCCAGTGACGGCCGCGCCCGCACGACTTCAATGCCGAAAATAATGCCAACTGTCAGAATAGATGCCAACACAATCAACTCGATCCGGCGAATGCCAAACCGCAAAAACATCAACACCACCAACACATCCGCGATCGTTAGTAGCATCCCCCACATCAATGGCAGGCCGAATAATAGCTTCAACGCAATCGCCGTACCGACAACTCCGGTCATATCCGTTGCCATCATGGCTGCTTCGTTCACCAGCCACAATCCAATTCGACTCCACTTCGGAACAAACGCCGCAATCGCCTGAGCCAGATCCAACCGCGCGACCACCCCGAGTTTAATGGCTAGGGTTTGCATGAACATCGCCGCCAAAATTGACAATAGCAACACCGCTAATAACGTCTCATGATAGCGACTCCCGCCTTCCAACGCCGTCAGCCAATTGCCGGGATCCATATACCCAACCGCAACCAACGCACCGGGACCACTGTAGGCCAGGAACTTTTGAACAAATGATGGTTCATACACTCCCGGTACCTGCACACTGCGATTAATCTCATCCAAACTAGGCTTTGCTTGCTGGACGCTGAGCTGCTTATTTCGCTTGGTCATGACGCATCACCTCTGCAGCAACCTTTTCTTTCGCCAGCGTTGCTAAAAAGGCACAAAACACAGGGCTGCCATTCATGGGGCGGACAGTTTTAAAGACTTTACCGCCATTAGCGCGAAAAGTTTGATAGTTTTGAACATCATTTTCTTCTAACGTCTCCAAACAATCCGTCACGAAACTTGGCGTCGTCACCAACACCCGCCTTTTTCCTAACGCTGTTAAGGCCATTAAACGGTTGCGTAAATACGGCTTTAACCACGGCACCGGTCCGAACTTCGACTGATAACACGTCTCTACAATGGCCGGTGGCACTTTGGTCAGATAACGCTTAACCCCTGCTGTAGTCGCTTCACAGGCTTGCTGATAAGGATCGCCATGCCGCACCATCGCGGTTGGAATGCCATGATAACTCATAATCACGGCATCATAGTCACCTTGTATGTAAGCATCGTCAAGCTGTTCTGCCAATAACTTCTGATAAGCGGACTGCTCGTAAAAGTGCTCAATATTCAACGTTTTAACACCCGATGCAGCGACTTTTTCCAAAATTGTCTTGGTGGTGCTTTGGGTATACGCCGGAAAAAGGGGAATGACAACAATCGGCCGATCCCCACGCGCCGCCATTGCTTGCAAAGTGGCGGCAATGGGATACTGACCGCCATAAGTCATCGCCATTTGAACATCCCAATCCGGAAGTGCCTGGCGCAAGCGATCACGTGTGACTTGCGTATAAGCAATCAACGGTGAGCCAGCCTGCGTCCACTCGTGCTGATAAAATGTCGCTGACCGCCAACTGCGAAATGGTAGCACAAATCCACGTAAAATCGGTTGCCATAAAATTTTAGGCATGGTAATCACATTCTGATCGCTTAAAAACTCCCGCAAATAACGCCGGACATCTTTGGTTTGCGGCGAAACCGGCGATCCCAAATTTACAATTAATAACCCCTTTGCCATTTAACTGCCCCCATTGTCTCCAAAAATTATAATTTAAGAATAACACAGGTCCATCACTTTAAATTTGGTTTCTTGGATCGAGGCGTTTAAGATACCCCAGTTATCAACTGCCAAATCCTACGCTGACGGCAAATCTTTTTCGCGCTTTCGGGACACAAAAACCTCGCCGCACCACAATATTGGGCACGCTTCCCGCCAACCAACTCCTGCTTCTATGCTAAACTAACATTAGAAGGATAAAACGTTTGCCGAGGTGAAGTCGGCGAGCGTTAGACTGTCGAGGAGGCAAATTTAATGGCTACGAAAGGCATTACCGTCTACCTAGTGCGCCATGGGCAGACATGGTTTAATCACTTTAATAAAATGCAGGGTTGGAGCGACTCACCGTTGACTGAAAACGGGATCAAGGATGGCACCAATACCGGAGTCATCTTGCGTAATGTTGCCTTTACCCACGCGTATTGCAGTGACACTACCCGGGCAACCCGGACAGCAGACTTGATTTTAAGCAAAAATGTCACGGGCAAGATTCCGCTGACAGTGACGCCGTTTTTCCGGGAACAATTTTACGGCTATTTTGAAGGGGAAGATTCGGGACAAACCTGGTACATGGTTGGGTTCCCCCATGGCGCCCGTACTTATCCGGAGATTCTCGAAAAATACGGTGTCGATGCGTCTAAAGACTTCATGCATGACGCTGATCCGTTTCATGAAGCAGAAGACGCTCGAACTTACTGGACGCGGCTAATGAAGGGATTTCGGCAGTTGCGCTCGGAGAATCATGAAGGCGACAAGGTGCTGATGGTCAGTCACGGCACAACGATTCGCAGTATTGTTGACAAGTTTGGCAAAAATGATGGCTTCGTAGTAACCGACTCACCGCGCAATGGTTCAATCAGTAAAATATTACTGACGGACACAGGCATTAAGGTCTTAAGTTATAATGAATTCGAAGCCTGATTCAATTTAAACCTTCAAGCGGTGATTTTTCAGCCACTTTTTTTGATAAAAGCAAAGGAACTGAGATTTAATTCTATCTCAGGATGTGATACTTACTAAAATCCGAATACTGTAGCTGAGAAAGTAACTAAAGTGGTTCCGGGCCGTGCCAAACTCCGCAATCTCCGGCCAGATGGGGTGGCGACGCGAAGCTAGAGCGGAGACGGCGCTTGGAGCCTGCAAGCCCGGCAGTCTCCAAGTCGCCTAACAACATCAGCGACAAAAACCGGTCGCTGTGTTGTTTGCACGGCTGAGCCCCATCTGGCCTACGATTGCTCCGCCTTGGCACTGGAATCGTTAAAGCTCATTTATACTAATTCGAAGAAGCCAAAAAGCGTACTATTTCTTGTAAAAGTCGGAAATAGTACGCTTCTATTTTGAAGCTGTGAATTATGACCCAGCCTCTTCCTACAATTTATTCCTTATCTAGGCCGCTGCGACTAGTGAACCAATTCTTTTTCCTCAATGAGTGAACCGCCGTGGATGAACTCTGGATTCGGGGTCAAATCGAAACGTTCGGCAAGCTGTTCCAGATTTTCGTCTGTGATTTCGTTGACAAACTGACCACCTTGCGCCTGAATTGCGGTATAGATAGTAGCGGCTTTTTCAACGGTTTCAATTAAGCCGTATGTTTCGTCAATCGAATCGCCGGCACCGAAGATACCATGCAGCGGCCACAAAACGATCCGGTATTGACCCATTTTTTCGGCAGTTGCCTGGCCGATTTCGTTGGTTCCTGGCGTCATGTATGGTAAAACGCCAACACCTTCAGGGAAAACAACGATTGATTCTGCCTGCATCTTCCAGAGAATGCGGCTGAACAATTTTTCTTTCCACGGTAACGTAAAGGTCATGGCAATGGTGTTCGTTGGGTGACAGTGCATCACAACCCGCTGATTAGGATCCTGCTTAAGCCGTTGGATATGGGTCATCAAATGTGCCGGGAATTCACTGGTCGGCTGGCCGCCATCGGAAAAGCCCCAGAGTAAATCAACACTTTGACCGTCTTGATTAATCCGAACCAGTCCCGTATCGCGTTCCGGGAAGTCTTTGACGTTCTTGAAATAGCGACCGGTCCCGGTTACCAAGAAATATTGACCTGCCAAGGCACTGGCATCAAACTTAATCGGGATCGTGCGCTTGACTTCATGAACATCGCCGTACTGACTGACTTCCTGCTTTGTAAGCCGATAGCTGACATTGCCACCATTTCGTTCATCCCAACCATGTTGATAAAGATTCCACGTCACCTTACGCATCTGCTGTACAAATGGTGAATCAATAAACGCCTGTGTATATTCCGGATTCAAGAAATCTTTTTTGAATCTGCCATGAAAACGTTCCTTCTTTCTTCTGATCATCATGCCAAAGCTATCCCTATACAGTGTCAAATAAACAGATCAACTTTTTTGTTGTCTTAAAAAGCGTCAAACCTACTGCACCCGAATAGCCATTAGCATGTTTGTTATCAATCTTTCTTACAGCTTCTATTTTACGAAGCCATGTAAGCGCTCGACCAGACCAAATGTACGCATCAAAACAGCGAAATCGGAACAGATGCACATATCACCCAGTATCCTGGAAATGAAAGCTCAATCAGGTTATAGCATGACGAATAATACTTCATGGTTGGCCCGTCAGCATTTTGGCTTCTCCATCACGCACTACACCAAAATCGGCTTTAGCATGATGGATAAGACCATCGCTAAAGCCGATTACGATTCATTTTAACGGTTCAAATCTTTTCACACCACATTGCCGGGTTGCTTACGACTTTGAGGCCAGGTTCTTATTAATCACAATACTCTGGTAAATCCAGACGGTTGCCAGATAATACAGACCGTACAGCACGATGAATAACGCGAACGGTACTACCAAATGACCATATGGCTCGCTTAACAGGGTCTTGAACAACTGTAATCCGAATAACACATGCACGATGCCGACCACTCCTGGCAAGAGGAACAAGGCGCCGATTTCCTGGCGAATCGACCGACGTAATACGCGCGGCCGGGCACCGATTTTTTGCAACATGAGATAACGGTTCTTATCGTAATTGGCACCCGATAGAATTTTGAACATCAACGTCGAAGCCAACATCGCCAAGAAAGCAATTCCTAGGAAGAAGCCCATGAAAGCCAAGCCGGAATACAGGCCATTGACCACCGCATAGAAGACGAATTTCTGATCGCCATTGCTGCTCCAAAGCCGTGGATATTGGTGCTGCTGCAGCGTCACAATCCTTTGAATCGTATCGTAATTCTGATTGAAGTCTTTAACTTTAATGGTTGTCAAGGTTTCCGGATTTCCCAACTTGGCAAAAGTGGCAGCATCCGCAACCTTCATCTGCTTGCCGCGATTGTTCCCGATGAAGATGCCAAAAGCACCGGGGTACATTTCGATCAGCTTTTCAAAGTTTTGACTGGTGACTTTGATGTTGGGTGCATTGATGCCTTTATCCACCGCTTTAATTTCCAATGGATGGGCGTCAAGTTCCGCCTTACTGATGTAGACGGTTTTAGCATCTGATTTAAGTTCGTATTGCTGTTTGGCGGTCACATCCTGCAACTTATTGATTTCTGCGCGGGTGGCGGCATTTGGTGAAGCAACTGTCACGTCGTAAACTGTCGACTGACTTGCCAGCTTGGGAATGTCATGCGTAAAGCCCATCCCCACGGTAATGGCGCCTAAAGCCAGTGCAAACAGCATGGCAACTACGGATAAGATGCGGGTATAGTCCCGAATCCGAAAACTGAGCTGGGACAACGTGAACGTATGCAACTGCTTGGCTGCAAATGTCCGATTCCGCTTCATTAAACTGATTAAAGCCACAAAGACGGAATTAAATAAGAAATATGTTCCCAAAACAATGGTTACCAAAGCTAGCGGAATCGCCATTAACTGAAACTTAGGGACATTGGCCATGCTGTAATAACCGATAGCCAGCAAGATCACACCGAGGACAATCTGCAAGGCAAAGCTGCTTTTGTGTTGCTTAATCCGATTCGGTGTCTGGGCCTGATGTAATAACTGCAACATCGGCGTTTTCAGCAATTTTGCCGCGTTATACATAGCAGACAAAAGAAATAGAACGAAGAAGAACCCTAGTGTCCATAAAATGGCTGGCACCCAGATCGGGGAAAAACCCGTGGCTGGTGCATGTAAAGCGGCGATAATCCATTTTCCAATAAAGAGTGTGCCAACCATGCCAATAAAAATCCCGCCAATCGTCGCCATAATCCCGACTGTGACGGTTTCAAGGAAAATCAGCTGGCCGATTTTACGACCTTTTGCGCCCAGCATCATGAACATCGCATAATCACGTTGACGCATACTGAGCAAAAAGCTGTTGGCGTACACAATATAAACCAACGTGATAATCGCCAGCAAAACTGCCCCGAACCCGAAAATAAACGGGGTGAAGCCGATGGGTGAATTTTTCTTTAAAAAGCTCGTGTTCGTTGCTAAAGCCATAAACATGTAGAAAACAGCGCTGGCAATGACCAGTCCGGAGAATAAGACCGCATAGTCGCGGAAACGGTTTTTTAAGCCGCCAAGTGCGAGTTTACTTAACATTCTTGCTGCCTCCTACTTCTGAAATGTGCCGAGGGTCTCAAGAATCTCTTGATAGAAAGCTTCTTGACTCTTGTCACCGTGAACGAGTTCAGAACCGATCTGACCGTCTTTGATGAACAAGATCCGACTGGCATAGCTGGCGGAAAACGGATCGTGGGTCACCAGCAGAATCGACACACCTTCGTCACGATTCAAATGCGCCATGGTATCCAACAATTCGCGCGCAGCCTTGGAATCAAGTGCGCCGGTCGGTTCATCACCAAAAAGAATATCCGGCTGCTGAACCAATGCCCGAGCCGCGGCTACCCGTTGTTTTTGACCACCGGAAAGTTCGGTTGGGTAATGATCCAACACGTGTTCAATGCCAAGCGTTTGCGCGATTTTATCAACGGCTTCGGTTTGCTTTTTAGCGCTGACATTTTGCAAGGCAAGTGGCAATGCAATATTTTCCCGACCGGTTAAGTTTTCTAGTAAGTTGAAATCCTGGAAAATAAAACCGATCTTTTTGGCGCGAAAATCGGATAAGGTGTCTCCTTTGAGTTTGGTCACATCGGCGCCTTTGATGCGAACGGAACCGGATGTCGGGGTGTCTAGCGTGCTCAGAATATTCAATAAAGTGGTTTTACCGGAGCCTGAAGCACCCATAATCCCAACGAATTCACCGGGTTCAACCTGAAAACTCACACCTTTTAAAGCTGGCGTTTGTTTTTCCCCTTGTTTGCCATATGTTTTCGTAACATTTTCAACCGTTACAACAGGTTGCTTGTCCATGATAAACCTCCATTTGCAATGTGCTTGCTTTTTATTTACAAGATTAATGATAATGGCTGCCAGCAATTTTTTCCTGATAATGCACTAACGGATGACGGATCGAAACTAACGGGTTTGTAAGCTACTTTAGCTTTTCTTTATTTTTGGCCCCCATCTAGCCGCAATCCTTGCTATAATCACACATGAGCTATGAAAATCCTTATGAAAGTTGGTTAATCGTGGGAACCTTTCGCAACAAAGCGCCCGGGCTAAGTTCAAAATCAGCGGCTAATTGAACTTAGTAAAGGAGCACATTTTAATATGAATGATTTAGAAAAACCGCAAAAGCAATACATTCCCTGGATGATTGTCGGTTTGATGGACTTTGTCACCGTCATCGGGTTTGACGACATCATCTATAACTTCCAGAATCAAGGCTTGGTGGCATTCACCAGCTGGATTATCATGACCTTCTTTTATGTCATTCCGTATAATCTGATTGTCGCGCATATGGGTTCGACCTTTTCCGAACATGGTGGCGGGATCACCAGCTGGATGCGCGAGACCAATGGCGATACGGTTGGTTACTATGCGGCTTGGTTTTATTGGATCACCGGGCTGCCTTATGTCGTGGACGTGGCCAATTCGGTTGTTATTTCTTTTGGCTGGATCACCAACGGCAACGGTAACATTCAAGCCAACCTTGGTAATGCATGGTTCGGTATTCTCACGGCCGTTATCTTTGTGATCTTTATCTGGTTACAGCATTTCTTCAAAAATAAAAGTCTTGAGATCATGTCAACGATCGGCGGCGGGGCTATGTTTATCATGACGGTCTTATTCGTGATCATGACCTTCATCGGTTTATCCAAAGGCGCCCCGATCGCCACCCACCCGTTTGATTTCAAGGCCTTCATCCCCAAAGATTTCTTTTCACTGAGCTTCCTATCGACTTTTGGCTTGTTCGTCTTTGCCATGAACGGCTCCGAACTTGCCGCCCCTTACACCAAGGACATGCGCCATCCTGCCCGTGATTTTCCCAAAGCGTTGAAAATGATCGCGATCATGACCATGTTCCTGACACTTTTTGGCACCTTTTCATTAGGGGTTTACTTTAACGCCCACCATCTGCCAAACGATTTGAAAATGAATGGTTCCTACTATGCGTTTCAAGCCATTGGTCGTCAATTCGGGATGGGCAACAGTCTGATGTATCTGTTCGCCGTGGTGCAAGGTATTTATATGTTAGCCCAGCTGGCTGTGATTCTGGACGCCTCAACCCGGGTCTTCCTGTCCGATGTGGCCAAGCGCTTCATGCCGCGTCAGTTGACAAAGATGAACGAAGACGGCTTGCCGATTAATGGTTACTGGATGACAACGATTCTGTGTGCGTTGATCATGGCACTCGGCGCACTTTTGCCGAAAATCAATGACATCTTCAACTGGCTGCTCAATCTCAACGGCATTGTCAGCCCGCTGTCCACTTGCTTCTTGTTCTGGTCCTACACGATGGTCCGGTTACATCAGGATCGGTTCCCGACGCCTGATTATACGTTTCTCAAAAATCGAAAAGTCGGCTTGGTTGTCGGTATCTGGATGCTAGGGATTACCTTCCTACTTGGCACCCTTGGTTTCTTCCCGACTGACGCCACTGCGGACACTTTTGCACTCATGCTCGGCTTAAATATTGTGGTGCCAATTGGCATGGTCGCGCTTGGCGTTTTGATGCCGTGGATCGCCAAACGCCAGCGGCAGGCGGATAACGGCCTTGCGTTTAGCCGCAACACCTGGTTGGTACTCACTACCCTCAGCTTAGTCGGGCTAGTTGTTGCGGCTACTTATGGGATGCACGTCAACTTACTCGATCACTTAACGCCTGTCATTCAATGGCCACTGATTGTCATCGTTGACCTTGCCATTGCCGGGGTGGTGCTCAAAGTCACCGCAAACGGCCGGCATCAACGGGTGGCTGGTTCGCCTGATGAGGGATGAGTTCTGGCTTACTATCTTAAGAGATAATTTTATAAATAAAGATTAGCTATATGATGTCCCGGCAACGAAACCTGTTGCTAGGGCATTTTTTGGCTGTAACCGGATTGTCCAGCAGAAAAAATCAACCGCCGCCAGCAACTACCAGTCAGCGACACCGTTACCACACCGCGTCCATCGTAGCAAAAAGTTGGCACTTACTATGCTGGCAGTAAGTTAAGTAGCCACCGTGACAACGTGATAAAATTAATTGTAGAAATTGGTTTTTTGCATAGCTGCTTCGACTTATTTTTAAACAATCGTTGAAGACTCAGAATATTAGGAGGTGCCGTATGCTCAGCTACACGATCATTTATAATCCTGCTTCCGGCCACGCTAAAGGCCCGACTGCCGCCGAACAGCTCAAGGCCAAACTTGAAGATCGCCAGCGGCAAGTCACCATGGCACCGACTAAAAGTGCTGATGACGCCCGAAATTTTGCTTATCAAGCCCAATCGGATATTGTCGTTGCAGTTGGCGGAGATGGCACGATTAACCAAGTCGTTGCCGGGCTCGCACCGCGCAAACAACCGCCAACGCTCGCTATTTTACCGGAAGGCACGGTCAATAACCTGGCTAAAGTCCTGCATATTCCGTTACTGCTGCCACTGGCGATCAAGAACATCTTAGAAGCCAAGCCGCAGCCATTAGACATTGCACAGGTCAATGATCGTTACATGGTAAGTACCTTGACACTCGGTGTTTTAGCCAATGCGGCGTTGTCCGTCACTCAAAAAGAAAAACGTCATTTTGGTCCCATCATCTACTTATTAAAGGGTTTTAAAGTTTTGGCCCAACACCAACACTGGATCCTACACTTGAACAGTGCTCACAACCACTGGGAAAAAGACACCCAATTTCTGCTAGTCAGCATGACCAATTCCGTTGGCGGTTTTACGAACGCGGTGCCAGATGCCGCCGTGGATGATGGCCATCTACATGTTTTTATCGCCCCAAAACTAACCTGGTGGCGCTCACTACTAGCCATCCCCTACTTCATCACCGGCAACTTTCAGAAACTACCCGGCATGACTTATTTCGCCACCGAGCAACTTACCATCGAGGCTCCAAAAACGCTCCAAAGCAGGGTTGACGGCGACCCGAGCACCAAGACGCCGCTAAAATTGACTGTCATCGCTGACCATATTCAAGTATTAGCCCCACCGGTGGGAAAATAATCTGACAGTGCCGCATATGAATGACTTATTGCATTTATAACGTCTACTTTTAAGTTGCGCAGTTTCAACGGCTTTTGACTGTCGTGCTGCTTTTTTTACTAGCCTGAACAGTCCTCGAATAGTCCGTTAGTGTAAAATTTCGCTCGATAAGACGATAGGGCCGGATGATAAAACCATGAAAAATAGAAAGTAAGAGCTGGCGGAGCGGTGGCGGGCTCAGTGGTGAAATTGGTCTTAAGCGGAGTGGGCTTCTCCGCTTTAGACCAAGGCCGAGCTTCGAAACCGCGGTCTTTGCGGGTTCGAAGTCGTGCCCACCACTCTAGCTGCGCGGTCGCCAGCCCCAGCCACCGCGGAGCCAGCTCGGAGTATCGGAAATCACTTAATTAGAGTAGAACCAAGTAAAGTTGACACTTACGAATAGTCCGTTCTAATAGTCTTTCCAAAATTCCCGTGTTACACTAGACTTATTCAAATGAGAGGGGTGAATCGCCATGCGGTTACGCAAGGTTGCACCATGACTGTCGATTCGTTAGTACCGATCTGTGGCGATAACGCCCGGATCTATGAAAGGAATTTATGACTGAACAAATATCTAATGAAGTAACTTCTGAAAATGTTTTAATTGCCGGCATTTCGCGGCAACAACCTGACTTTGACTACACCATGACCGAACTCGGTGAATTAGCCAAAGCGGATAACTACACCGTTGTCGGCGAAGTGCGGCAGAATCTCGATCGCGCAGTGGCGGCCACTTATTTTGGTTCCGGCAAAGTAGACGACATTCGCCAACTGGCTAATGTCCGCGAGGCTTCAACCGTGATTATCAACGATGAATTATCGCCTTCACAATTGCGCAATCTTGAAAAGCAGACCAAACTGCATGTGATTGATCGCACGCAGCTGATTCTCGACATTTTCGCCGACCGCGCGCGCAGTAAAGCCGCCAAAACTCAGGTTGAAATCGCCCAATTGCAATATGCCTTGCCGCGGCTTCATCCCAGCGCCAACCGCCTCGACCAGCAAGTCGGTGGCGGCGCCGGATTTGCCACGCGTGGTGCCGGTGAAACCCAACTTGAACTCGATCGTCGGGTGCTCAACAAGCGCATCAGTCACTTGCGACAGGAACTCAAAGACGCCAGCGTCGGCGATCAAGTACGTCGCGCCCGTCGCGAAGACAAAGCCATTCCAGTTGTTGCATTAGTCGGCTACACAAATGCCGGCAAAAGCACGACCATGAACGGGCTGCTGCAGCTGTTTGCGGATCGCCCGGAAGACAAACAGGTTTTCGAAAAAGACATGTTATTTGCCACGCTCGATACCAGCGTTCGCCAAATCACCTTGCCTGACAATCGCAAATTCCTGCTGAGCGACACGGTCGGTTTCGTCTCCAAACTGCCCCACAACCTCATCGACAGCTTCAAAGCCACCCTTGCCGAAGCTGCCAACGCCGACTTGCTCATTCAGGTAGTTGATTATTCCGATGAGAATTACCCGGAAATGATGGCCATCACCGAAAAAACGCTCCGTGAAGTCGGCATCACCAATATCCCGATGATCGAAGCTTACAACAAAGCCGATTTACGCGAAGGCACCCGTTATCCGGAAATAAACGGCCAACGCCTCGTCTACTCGGCTCGTGACAAACGCTCGCTCCAAGCCCTCACCGATCTCATCAAAGCCAATCTCTTCGGCCAAGATGAAGAACACACCTACCTGATCCCATTTGATCAAGGTCAGCTCGTCAACTACCTCAATCAGGAAACTGTGGTCAAAACCACCGACTACACGGAACACGGCACGCGCATTACAGCCGTTGTTAACCCGGTTCAAAAAGGTAAGTTGGCACGGTTTGTGGTAAAAGAAGGCGTATGATTTAAGCTTCAAAGCAAGACAAAAACGCTTTGCCTTTCCCTGCTTAATAATTGTAAGCGGGGGTGGCAAAGCGTTTTTTTGTTGCAGTACGAGTCGCGGCGTGCTTAGAAATCGGGAAAATGCAGCCCTGATCACAGCGAAGCCACAAGTAGCCTCTTAACGGAATTTCTAAATTGAAAAACGCCACTTAAAATGTCAAATATGAATTTCAATCAAGCTTCTACAAACCCGACTACTCCAAAATACCGAATTTATACCCGTTACTGCGATAATACGCAATAATCTTGGGCAGTGTTTTAACGGTTAGATCCTTCCCAACGGCATCATGCATTAATACAACGCGTACGTGGCTGTCGGGATAAACCATCAAAGACCGCAAGTGATACTGTAGCATAGCTTCCTCTGTTTTCGGCGCTTGTGCCGGACCCAAAGCATCCCCAACTGCCGCGTTCCAATCGATCCAATCAAGTCCTAAGCGAACTAAACCAGTATCAGCTCCAGTCAAGCCTTTCCAACTAAAATGGCCACCCGGATAGCGCCATAGGTGAGTATTGAAATCGGGTCCCAAAGCTTGTTTCACAGCAGTCTGCTCTGTTTTAGCCTCATTTTCAATTGCCGATGTTGCACCCACTCGATTCGGATAAAGCAAATTGTAGTTGTGTGTCATACTGTGCAAACCAATTGCATGTCCGGCATCATACTCAGCTTTCAAGACCGGTGTCGTTTCCGGCGAAAGTTGGCGACCCACAACGAAAAAGGTACCATGAACGCTTTCCCGATTAAGAATATCCAAGACTTGAGGAGAAATGATGGTATTCGGACCATCGTCAAATGTCAGGAACACGACTTTTTCTTTGATGCTACTAGTGTTTGGGGCGGTCATCTCTTGTTTGACTTGAGCGATGGGGTAAGCATACGGGTCGGCTGCAGGAATATGGGTACGCCCAGAATTCGATTGTACCTGCTCAGACGACTGCCGCCGAGCCGCCTCTTGTTGGCGACGTGATGCTGCCTGCTTGCTAAACATGCTACGTTTTGATTCACTTATACGAACCGAGGCGTAATGGCGGCTAGCACTAAGCGACTTCGCTACATTAGTCTGGTGATCAACATACAACTTTAACGAAAAACAGATTATAACGACCAATACCGCAATTAGCGCAAGGCCCCACCCTAACAAAAGATATTTGTGTTTCACGCTTACCCTCCACATTGTGATCAAAGATTATCCGAAGTTGAGTTTACCATGAGACACTTAAAAAAACGGTAAAATGGTTTTCTTTTAATCAAGTCATCATATATGTGAGTCGTTCCCGCAGATAAGCACCAAACCCAATATCATTTAAGTTTTGCCTGATTCAGCATATAATTCGATTTCAAATAATATTGAACATCATCGAATTTCTTAATGACCGCCTTCTCACTTTTATTTGGCTTTGTCGTAAGCTTATTGTTAATCAGATAATGATTTTTTTCGCCAAAAACAGGGACTTGTGCCTCGAGATCTTGCAGCACTTGCATATACTGTGAACCTTTCCATCCCACGTGTGAAAAGATTTCCGGAAGAACAAACATAGGACTCATGGTCTGTCCTTGTCCGGAAAAATCCTTGGCCATCAATTTTTTGGCCGCCTGATTAGACCACATGACGTAAGGTGTATTGTAATAATTCTCGTAGCCTTCCCGTGTCGACTGCTTCAAATTAACACCAAGCATTTTATATGTTGAATTCTTGTCGCCGCCCCATGGATTATGATCACCCCAGAAGGCTAAAACAACTGGTTGATCTAGTTGATCTAGCTGATCCTTAAGTTCCAAGAGCGCATCCGAAGTCTCTTTAATGCCAGTCAGGTAATTGTTAATGATGGCGTAATCCTTTTTGTTATATCCCTTTTTCCACGGTAGCAATGTGTCGCCATCAAAATCAGTGCCATATGGACCGTGGTTTTGGATCGTGACTGTTTGATTAAAGAATTGCTTACCATTTGCGTTTACGGCTTTCAATTGCTTGACGAGATCAGTAAACACTTCTGAATCAGGAACAACGTCCACATTAGCAACATTCTTGTCATAATAGTTTTCTCTGAAGAGTGTCTTTTGGAAACCGAGATATCGATCAATATTTTGGCGATTATAAAACCATGCATCGCCCGGGTGCATAAATCTGGTGACGTATTTTTGCTCATTGAAATAATGAACAAATGAATTAGTCATACCATTAATGGGGCTTAAATCTGCAAAACCGGTCAGCACCTTGCGTTCCGTATCCACAGTTCCACCACCAAAAATTGTGGTCGTCAATTCACCTGCCATACCTTCAGATGCTACCTGATGAAATCCCGCGTAGACAGAAGGATCGATATCCAACTGATCCCACTTAGAAAAATCTTGGAAAGCTTCCAGCTGAATTGTAATCACGTTCACGCGCTTATTGGCAGGAATATTTTGGTACTGATATTGAGTCAGCGCCGATTTGGCACTTGCGGCATCATAATTCTCAGGCGGAAGTAACCAGTCGTTTTTAACTGAGTGAATAAAAGAAAACATGTAGCCATTAACAACATAGCGATCTGCATCTGGTCCCCAGGGGTCATTGTTCGCCAAAGTATAATAATCATCGACTAAGTAGTACCGACGAAGCATGAAAGCCGATCCGACCATCACAAGAACAAGTGCGATTATGCGTGTATTCCAACGAATCATCGCAGGTTTAAGAAATAGACCAACGATGATAGTCAGTATCAACAAGCTACCAATGATAAAGAAGTACTTTACCGGTGGAATATAACTATACCTTGAACCCATATTGCTAGCTTCTGATGCCAAAGAAATATCTGCAAATTCGAAGGGATAGTCACGATATTGCAACATGAAGTAATTAACCATAGCAACAATAATAGCTAGGGCTTGCCCGACAAAAATTGCCAATTGCACCCGATTAAAAATCAAGTAAGTTACGAGCATGACAACGAAGATCGGCAAAATGTTGAACAAAACCAAACGTGCACTTGAAAAAACAAGGAGCGTTAATTTTAAGTCGTAGTCACCAGATGCCAAGTAAATCGTTACGATGCCAGTTATGATAGCCATGATTAAAAGGACAAAAGCATTTCTTAAAAATAGCGCAAATTGGTAGCGATTAAAGCCTTTGTAGGTTTTAAAAAGACGGTTGTTAGCCTCAATGCGCGCACTTTTCTCCAATCCAGTGTTGCGCACGAATAACCGATAAAACCGTGGTGATACCACTAGCGAATGAGGTGCCAAAAATGCCATCTTAGCCTTAAGCGTTCGTGCTTGAGGAAGAAGATGTCCATGATCATCAATATCCAGTCCAACATGGCGGCTATCTGGGGTTACCCAGTTAAGCAAAAAATCCGGCACATCAGCTACCAACCAAGTATTCGCTTTAACACGCCGATGAGACCGTTTACTTAAGCGCTTACCGAATTGCCGCCAACGTTCTTCTGTTAATGAAGCGCTTAACAAATAATGCCAGAAAACAGCTTGATACTTTAGCTCCTCAATTTGCTTCAGTTTAAATCTCAGTTCGTTTAGAAGTAACGGCAAAAGAATCCAACATCGGATTGGGCGATATCGTAAGTAAAAAAAAAGGACAGCTACTTTGATATTTAACCGACTAAAACGTGTCTCAAGATCAATCACAAACACAAACCTCCCAAAAAGAAATCCATCCCCTAATGGATTTTAATAACCACTTATAAGTTAATCGCATTCAGTTCATAAAATTAATGGTATCACTTCTAGTTTACAAAAGATACTTTAAAAGATATCCCTGTCATAATATGCAATTTTGCACTGAAATGAAAACCGTCTTTTTAAATACAAACAAATGTTAATAAGCGAAAAAACTCAAGCCGGAGTCAGTGTACATCTTTAGAACGTGAAAACCCCCAATTGTCGACAATGGCGACAATTGGGGGTTAATCGAAAACTAAAAAGCCATTTGATAAGGAATAAAGGTCTTATATGCACCACTGATTAAGAAGATTAACACAAAGATGACGCCACAAACACCTACCATTGCTAATGTTCGCGTCTTTTTTGGCATAATCGAAAAGACGATGGTAGGCAAAACAACCGTCTCTGTGGTTGTTGCAATTGTCGAAAGTCGCCCACCAATTGTTGATAACTGTGACAAAGACAGCAATGTTAAGGTGGCAAATAAGTAAACCAACATCAGGAACTTAAACTTGTCTTTGCCACCAATCAAGGCATCCGCAACAATACCACGTTGTAAAATATAAAAACCGGTTATACAGATCAAAACCTGCATAAGGGTTACCGGGTCAAATAAACCCGCTGATAAATAATTAGCGTTTGTGACGTACGGTGCATAGCGTGGTAATGTGTGCACAATGATCACACTTAAGATTTTAGGAGCAATAAAACCTCCCGCTGCACCCAGAACAAGAAAACCAAGCACCCATTTAAAAGTGATCTTGCGAAATAGAAGCCAAAATAGATATATGAGCAAAAAGAATAGAGCCGAAACATGGATCGTTGCTGATAAACCAACTACCAACACAAATGGCAACGGCTTCTCATCGTAAACAAACTTTAGTGCCAACATGCAAATGACACATACAAGTGACGCACGAATCTGTCCCATATCGCGCATAAAGAAAAAGCGACTCATATAATATGCAATCGGAATGATCGCAGGCCGAAAGTATTCTTTAGCGAAGCAATAAAATAAGACTAACGTGACCGTTGCCCAAGCTAAAAGGAAAAGCCAAAACGGTGCATGAACCAAGTTAAAGACATTGCGCAAAAATAAAAATCCAGGTTCGACTTGACCAGCTGAATAATCACCCGCATAGATTGTCTTGTATGGCAAAAAATCATTACCAGTTTCATATCGCAAACCTGCAACAACAGCAAGCATGAAGACACCCAGCCATGCCCAAACGGACGACATTGTCACACGTCCGAGTAACATGAAGATTATCATAATTGCAAAGAGACCTAAATAAAAAGCCACAACATCATTCTCCTACTGCCCTTTATGCGATCAACGTTTCATCATTTGCCGATGAAGCCCTCTGGTTTACCACTGTTAAGCTTGGTTTAACACAGTCCCGATTAAAGTAGCCGGTAATTGTCGAACTTGGGCAATCGTCTGCGCTACACGATGCTTAGAAGGGCCATTAGCCTTGGTAACAATCACAACACCTGTTGCAAGCTCGGCAATTAAGCCCGCTTCACTAGCATCAGCCATCGCCGGGCCATCAATTAAGATTAAATCAAATTGATGTCTTACTTGATCAAGAAAGGCTTTAAATGAAGATCCTGCCAGTAGCTTGGCCGGATCACCAAGCTCACTGCCAGCAGGGGCTACAGCGAGTTGTTGAATCTTGGTGTTAATAACAAGATCGTCAACGTTAACCGCCTGAGCGTCATTGACATGAATCAGGGAAGAAAGTCCTTCAGTATCCTTAACGTCAAACACTGAAGCTAAAATCGGCCGATGTAGGTTACCTTCGACCAACAACGTCTTTTTACCTTCCATCGCAAAGCTAGCAGCAAGATTAGCTGCCACGTAAGATTTACCCTCACCTTCTGTAGCAGAGGTGATAAGTAAAACTGGCCGATCAGACCGACTCATCTGTAACGACAAGTTATTTCTGAGTGTCCGAAATTCTTGGCTAGAGACGGACGCATCACTCACAAATTGATGTGCAAGTTCATTTGTCATGGAAAACTCCTTTAAATTAAACACGATCAAGTCAAAACCGTTATATCATACAGAGATCAGTTCATAGCTTCTTCGTCGAGATAACACCAAGAACCGGTGCTTTTGCGACCTTAATCAGCGTCTCTTTTGTCTTAATAGTTGCCTGTTTAATTTCTCTAAGAACAATCCAGGCAAGACCAACTAAGAATCCTATAATCGCACCAATCACGATGAGGACAAGCGGTTTGGTACCTGCAGCAACATCACTAGGTTCTGCTTTAGCTAAAATTGTAACGGTATCTGTATGATTCGTAATTGACGAAATGGTCTTTTGAAATGCCGCCGCTACCTCGTTGGCAATTGACGCAGCATCATTGGCATTTTTAGCCGTTGCATGAATCGAAAAGGCACGCGAATTATCTTCATTGTCTACCTTAACCTGTTTTTGCAAATCACCACTACTAATTTTCAGCTGTTCTTTTTGAAGTAATTGTGCAGATGCTCTATCATAAACAGCCGCTGTTTTAAACAAAGATTTACCAGTAGCCAGTAACTCCGAATCATATTGGTTTTGATTTAAAATCTGGCTCAGTGATTCAGTATTATTCTTCTGCTGATTGACAACGGCCAGAGCAGTTGATGAATAAGACGGTTTCTTGACACCATAAGCATAACCGCCTGCGATCACAGCGCCCAGCAACAAAGTGCAAAGTGCCAACCACCAGTTCTTTCGAAGTGAGACCAGCAATTCTTTCATACTCAATAAGTTATCCATGATTCCTCCATCATAAACACATTTCTTAATTATAGACAGCCGCCTTCATTATTTGCGTTTTCATCATACCGCAACATCGGCAAAAGTCATACGTTTGATCCAGATTTAAAGAAATTTGCAAAGGTTTTTCCCCACGCGATGGTACCTTGTTTTATAGAGGACAAAAGCGTGCTATCAATCATCTTATAGTAATAACTCGGCCAACGCCAGTTATTATAAGCGGCTTGAACTAGAATCGGGAAGAACAGCAGAAAGTAAATGTTACCATTCGTTAATTCAAGCCCCAACCATAAACCTACCAAGTTAGCACCCGCAGAAATAAGAAAAGCCTTGGTATAGGGAATAATGTTTGCATTAGCAATATAAGAGGCATGAACCGAGTGTTGCTGATAAAGAAAATAATACAGGATTAATGGTAAAAAGACTTCCAGTGTCGGGACAGAGGCGGGCTTGATCAACTTCAGTAATGGGAAAATCACTAATAGCGTCCCTACCGATGCGATAAGAAAAAGCCAAACATAGGCGGCAACGGCTTTGGAAGTCTTGTCGCGGATAGAAGCAAAATCTTGTTTAACAAAATTTGACTGTAAAATCGGATTATAGGCGCCGTTGATAGCAGAAGAGGCAGTTCCTATTGCAGACGCAAATTGGACCCCTACCGAATAAACACCCGTCACGGACAGAGGTAAAAAGGCTCCAGCCATCAGTGACATCCCCTGAGAAGTTACATAATTAGACATGCTGACAAGGCCATCACGCCAGGTATTTGGCCAGATAAACAAAAAGATTTCCTTAATTTCATGCCAATTCATGGGTGACTTCAGTACATCACGATGAGATCGAACCTCTTCATCTTGCCAGTAAAAATGACTGCAGATGGTTCGGAAAATAATACCATACATCACCAGTCCGATAACTGGTGATAGAATGGACGGATAAATCAGAAAGCCACCAAATGTTAGCAGAATCTGAAGTGACCGTGAGAATACCTGTGCCTTATTGACTGAATCGATTTTACCCGATCCGCGAAGCAATGCCGAAAAATAGCCGAAATACAAGTTTAGGAAAAGCGAGAAACAAAATACCAGCCATGTCCACTTATATTCAGCATCTGGTAATTTGCTGAACACAAACGCGTTCATATAAATGGTCCCGAAAATCCCAACCAGCACAACGGCAACTATCGCTAGAATCATATAAATCGCGCGGGCAGCGTGAATCGTGGAGGCCAATAAATGATAATTAATCACGGTATGATCATGTTCCTTATCTACCCCACGTGATTTCAGCGTTTTGGCTCCTGACCAAATATAAGCAATATTACGGGCAAACGCCGGATCAAAGCCAAAATCGAACAAAGCAATCAGGCCGTTGATGCTTAAAATCAAATACCAATAGCCAATCTCTTGCGAATTAAGGAAATGAAAGATGATTGGTAGCAATAAAAAGTTGCTTGCCATCGAAAAGATCGTTCCTGCATAACTCCATACAATGCTTTTTCTTGTCACTTCAAACCGATTTGGCAATTTGCTTCCTCATTTCACTTAGTTTCAAAACTTGCATAAATTCGTCGCAGTCGTTGTTGCATCAATGGCCACGCGAATTCTTTTTGGTATATTTGTCGCATTAAAACCGCTTCTTTGGCCCAATCTTGGCGCTTGTCAACAAGCTCCTGCAACCCAGCCGCAATACCTGATTCAGAAGGATCGCAAACCGCACCAAAACCATATTTGGTTAACCAGTTCGACATACCAGACCGCTTAATCATTAGTAGCGGTTTTCCCAATTCCATAGCTTCAAAGAACTTATTTGGTGAGGCATAGAGATGATTTTTAAGGACGGGATCATAAAGTGCTACTAAGATATCAGCCGTTTTCTCGATTCCGTTGACTTTTTCGTAAGGCACAACGCCTAAATAGTCAATTCGTTGATCACGTTTGGCAGCGTCAGCAAACATATTTTGGAATTGTCCTTGGCCAGCAACGGTTAATGATAGTGCTGGATTATTTTCAACGGCACCTAACAGTTCCGGTAAGCATCGGTACGGGCTAAGTCCACCGATGTATACGATTCTAAAGCTCGTTTGTTTTGAATTTATAACCTCGGCATCTGCAGCAACTGAACTGTCTAATGGCGAATTGTAGATCACAGCCAGATTTTTAGGCTTAGCAGGTTCAATTTGGCGCCGGCGGTCTTCAGAGCAGATTAGCGTCCAATCCGCCGTTGCCATTGTCACGTTCTCCCAATGAACGACCATTTTCCGATACCATTCAGGATAATTGCGCGTGTCAGGTGCATAGTCGAAGATATCATAAACGAACTTTGTTTTTGTTTTCTTAACAACCTTTGCCGTCACATAACCGGTATGCACATTACATGCCTGAACCGCATCGTATTCGTGTAAATGTTTACGAAGCCAGCGATACAAGAAGGCTTCAAAGCGGATGAACGCAAGGACCTTAAAATATTTAAAAGAATACGACAACTTGATTCCAGTGAAGATGGCCTTCAGTTTCTGACCGTCAAATTCAAAAGTATCGGTCGTCATTCGACCATGTGGCTCCTCCCGCCACCCAAGAATTGTCACATCATGGCCGGCAGCCTGCAAAGCGGCACTCTCTTTTAATAATCTAGAATCATCATCCACATGTCCCGTAGACACAAATAATATCTTCATGGTTCCTCCTGATCCACTCACTCTCTTCGCATAGAACGTCTGCATCGCAAAGTTAATAGACGTATTTTAGCAAAAATGGAAAAATATCCAAAACTCTGAATTTGTAAAGCAGCATCTTAATGACCAACTTCTTGTCTTTCTTGTATAGCATTAACTTTTTAAACGAATATTGGGCCATCTTGTCGCGGATATGCCGCTTAAGCCCAAGGTCGTTTGATGCCGCAAGATTTTGAAAATAAATCGACAACCGTCTCCTCAGTATGTATTCATCAACATCTTTATTTGCGGCAACATCACTCGAACGTAGCACGCGTTCGACTTCATCGACCACCTTTGCATAATCGGTTAACTTCTCGGTGTTAATCTTATGAGCAATGGAACCTGCATGCTGGTAGTAAACATACAAAGCATCGTGTAACCGATAAATATTGTTGGCACGCAGCAGAATAGGCAGGAAAAAGGCCAAATCCTCGGCATACTGTAAATTCTCGAAGCGTTCAGTCCCGATAAGCTTTCTTGCAAATACTTTGTTATGCGGAAATCCACCGATAGGATCATGGGCACCCGTCAACATTTCATGTAAGATGTCAGCAAGCTTAGTCTTCTCAGCTTTCTTCACTGCTGGCGCCTCTTTTGGAACCTTATCTTTTTCGACCAATGAGAGATAATCAAAGACGAGCAAATCAAAGCCGGTGCCCTTGATAACCCGTAGAATGCGATCGACTGCACCAGGAAGAAGTACATCATCGGCATCTATAAACCAGACATACTTACCATTAGAATTGTCCAGACCAGTATTACGTGCAAATGCCACGCCACGGCGATTCTCATCAATTATGACAGTGTCGGCATGTGTCTCATGATAATGCTGTAACAAACGCGCACTGTTATCAGTCGAGCCATTATTGACGAGGATGATTTCTACCTCAGGTGGCACTTCACCCAAACTTTTAAATAGTCGCGGTAAATACTGTTCACTGTTAAACACTGGAATGACGATACTCAATTGAAAATTCATGGTGTCCTCCGGTTATGATGGCTGGATCAAAGCTTCAAATGACACTCATTATTCTTTGTCATGCAACAGGAAAGCTGCTGATCCAGGCCATAAAAATAAAGCCTGCACACTGATGGGTAGAGGTTCTGCCGCAATATGTTGTGACTTTCTTGAGCATTATACCACAGCCCTACCGCTCTCCTGCGACAAACCTAGCAACTTAAGGCAACCTTACATTAGGTGGCAATAGCTTCTCCTTCGTAGTATGCCAATACTTCTCACTAAATGTCATCATGTCGGCGTCGGGACGAATCCGCATCTTCTCCCTTAACGCTTAACCACTTCATATTTACCGAAAAAATCCTAAAGCCACCATAAAGAATAAGCGCTAAACATGTCAAAATATTTATGATTCCTGCTATATCAAATAACCTAGACGGCTGATAGCCAAGCGTCACCTGGTTGCTTCCCTTGCGAGGCGTTACGATGAGTGCACCAATATTACTCCGATGATATTCTGACCGCGACAACAGGGTACCATTTAACATCACTGTTGAATGTCGATATACAATAGCCGGAATCAGCACTGATTTTCGGCTTTTTGCTTTCCACTTATAAACAACTTGGCTATCAGAGTTAACGCTTATGGCTACTTTTAGTGGATGATTCAAAACCTGACTTTTATAAGCATCATAAGCAAAAAGGGTGTTATCCGTTTGCGTTACAGGTAGGTAGTCTGGCGTGTTTTTGGTAATAACGCTAAAGACATGCGACTGATCATAGGCATGATTGAACAAATCTCGAATTTTACTTTGATCTTTAATGGTCGAGTCAGCGCTAACAGCCAATTGATCCCCTCTCCATGCTGATGCCTTTTCGTTAACCCACGTATAGCCATTAATCAGGTTTAATCCCGCAAGACTAATAAAAGCGGCGGCGATTAAGCGCAACTGCATAAAGTTACCACGCCCGAGTTTCTGAAGTGACAAGACTGCCCCTAAAATAATCATCGTCAAGGCAACCGCATTAAACCGCTGAGGAAATTGAATTGTTTGAATGACAGGGAAATGCTTTCCTATGACATTCCACGGAAAAAGTGGCGAACTGAGCCAGAGAAATAAAAGTCCGTCAACATTGATGATTTTTTCATACAAAGCAAGGTTTTTCCAACTCAATGCCGCAAAGACCAGTTGAATCACGACAACAAATGACAGAATCAAGCCAAAGTCCAAACGTGTCATATTGCCCAGCGATAATTGTGAGGCGCTCCCGATCAGGTCTTTAACCCGGTACGGCATAACCAGGCTTTCGTGATGTAAGTCAATCAATGCGGCCAACGTTGCTGCGTTTAGTCCCACCGCGATGGCAACAGCCCCACCTGCAGCTAATAATGTTCGGTAACGATCCCGGGCGAGATAAAGACCCGGAATAAAGAAAACAACCGCGCTTAATACATACAGTAAAGCTGTAAAGTTCTGAACTGCCAGTAGACTTCCAGCAGCCAAGCCAAAGAGAACCGGGTTTATCGGCCGATCATGATTCCTCACCATCCGAATTAATGGAATGGTGGCGAAAGGCAAAAGTGCGGCCCCCCAACCTCTTAATGCTGTGTCTGTGACGTAAAACATGACTAGTGGCGTACCCATGTATAGCACCGCTGCACCAAATGCTAATTGCCTTTTGACCCGACAATAGCGTGCCAAAAAATACATGCCGCTTCCCGCTGTCAGTAAACATAAAAAGCTTGAGATAATCTGCGCTCTAAACCAAGTTTTAACCAGAATTAAAATAAAACCGTTTAAATAAGCAAACGCACTTCCATAAACAGCATTAACAACCCGTCCTGACTGCCGAAATGCATAAATCGATTGGAAAAAGTTGAAGTGGCCATTTTTAATTTGCATTGCGGCTTCATAAAAACGATTCCATTGAAATTCCCAATCATCTCCAATTGCCATTGCATGGTAATTAATCTGCGGAGCTAAGACAACGAGTGCCATTACAATAATCCCCACGATCCATAAACCATCACGCTTCCATTTTACGCCCCTGATTTCCTGCATCTTTATTGTCCCCATCCTCTATCATCTCGTCTAAGATCTTCAATGATAATAGTTTACACGCTCAGAGTAGAAAAGTGTCACCACCATTAACAACCGACCGACTTAACAGAAAAACACCTTGTAGCCGCTGATAACAATTCTACCAGTTATTACAAGGTGTTTAACGTAGAGCCGGTTCTAAAAACCCCTGACGCTTATTTAACTGTTAAACCACTTTTATCAATCCAATAGGTCTGGCCATTTGCAAATTGTACCTTAACATAGGTGCCACGATCTGTCTTTTGCTCAACAGAGGCATGAACCTGCTGACCGTCAAACCGCTTTGCATTATCATTACCACCCAGTGTTGTAATACTGGTATGGTATGGACCGTCCAAATACAAGCCATCAGTACGGGTCTTCTGATTGATAACGGCACTATAACTAACGCTCTTTGTAGATAGAATTGGACTTAAAGACGAAAAACTCGTTAGTGCCAATTTATCAGTCCAATACGTTTTACCATTTCCTAACCTAATTTGAACGTAGGTTGAGTGCGTCGGACGCGAAGTTGTCGCTTCGTTGATGACCTGCACTAACCGGCCATTTAATGATTTGGTATTGGCATTACCGATCGCAGTCGCAGCGGATGTATGCTATGGGCCTTCCTGATACAAACCATCGGCGCGATGAGTCTGATCAACTATGGCAAGATAGCTTACAGACTTAGTAGTAAGAATCTTATCGTAACTCGATGTCCCAGTCGCTGTCGTCGTTGTCAAGCCGCGTTTGTCAATCCAGAAAGTCTGGCCATTCGCTAATTTAACTCGATTATAAGTTGTACCACCGGCTCTAGTTGTAACGGCTTCAGCAATCACCTGAACCTTTTGACCGTTATACTTAGTGGCATCACTGTTACCACCAGATGTTTCAACTGAGGTATGGTAAGGACCGGCAGTATAAATGCCATCAGCACGCCCCTTTTGTTGAATCGTGGCCGTATAATTCACAGCTTTATTTGAAACAACTTTATCAAACGAAAATTGTGCCGTCCCGTTCTTGTCAATCCAAAAAACCTTGCCATCTTGTGCTTTTACCTGTACATATGTACCTCGAGATGTAGTGGCCTCAGCTTGTACATGCACAGACTGGTTATTATAGTTAACACCGTCAAAATTAGAAATGGCAGTTGTTGCACTCGTGTGATAAGGCGCAGCAGTGTAAATGCCATCTTTTCGCGTATTCTGATTGACAATCGTGGCATCATAACTTACTGCTTTTGTCGAGGAAATTGAATCATATGCAGGGGCCGGTGGCGTTACCGCATTGGGCTGTGTAAATAAGCCTGTATAGTCAACCGTGACATCAATTGACTTTGATGCACCGGGCAAATAGGCTAATGAAGAATACTGCCAAGCGCCAAAGTCCTGATTCCACATTGAATTAGCACTTGGCGTATAAGGATAATCCGCAATTCAGGTGCGGCTTTTGCCGACTGTATTGATAGCAGCATTAGAGTATTCATAATATTTACCGGTGTATAAAACGTGATGTGTGTATCCACGCCGATTAAGTGTTTGCCAAAATGCATTTAAATTACCGCCAACATCGCCACTCACGTCATTTCCTTCAACGTCCGCCACAACATTGACCTGCTTACCCACATTTAGCTTATCTAGTGTGTTAGCAAAATGATTAGCCTCTGCCACTGCATCAGCACTTGACCCGAAGCGACTGTAATGATACATGGAAACCGTCATACCCGCATTCCGTGCATATTGAACTTCGCTTGCAGCAAATGGATTTTGGTAATTGGTTCCTTCCGAGGCCTTAACAACGGCACCTTTTACGCCAAGTGAACGTAGTGTATTAAAATTCGCTTGCGTCATCCAACCTTGATAAGACGCAACATCTACTACGTCTGTTCGCGGTACCGATTGATTACCAATCGTAAAACTCATCATGGTCAACGGATTTGCAGCAAACGTCTGAATATTTGCCTGTGCCGCAGCCTGCGTTGTCGTATCGCCATTTTGAGCACTCGAGAAAGTTCGGACGCCGTTTGCAGCATTGGTATTCGGCATCCCCGCGCCACTTTCATTAGAGTGCTGATTCATATCATGGAAAGCCGCTGCTTGGTTTTGTGTTGACTGCGTGCTTGTGCTCTCATTAGTGTCAGCAGATACACTGACTGGTGTCCCCAATACAAGTTGTGAAAACAAAAGTGACGAAGCAATCGCAGCAGACGCCCAAAATAACTTATTTTTCAAAATTTTCTCCTTTGACCCCATAAAAACTCCTCCTAGAACGAAACCTTAAACACAGACCATTATACATGGACCACGACAAGTTTTAAAGAAACATTCTGATGACAAAAAAATTTGTGGCTCAAGTACTGACGATTCTTAAAGACAATCAAATTCGGTGATCAGAAATCTCACGGTCGAAAGTTCTTTTCTGAACCTGGACAAGCCATTGGTAAAGTGTCGGTACCGCCAACAAGAATAAAACATAATACTGTTCAAACCGATATCGCGCCTGAGTTTCCATAAAAATATAAGCAAAAAAGAACATACCAAAAACAAGCGCCGGTAAAAGGTAGCTCATTCGCGTTGTCACCCGTTTTTCCGTTAAAACACGCTTGAAGGTCCCCAAAACCGTGCTGGAATAAATAACTATCCCTGAAAAGTTCAAAGATGAGATTAGTAACGGATGGCGATCCAGGAAATGTTGATTACCGCCAAGATTATATTGATTATCGACATTTCCAATGAAGCCTGTGAATCGCTTCATAACTTCCTGAATATCGATGCCATGTGTAAAGGCATTTCTTAGTTTCTCGGCAGCCGCGTCTTTATAAAGTGCATAATCGAAGTGATAGGCCTTCAAATCATAATAGAGCTGTGACTTTCGGGCACTTGTCGTATACTTGCCGCTAACGCCTTTCCCGGTCAGACCAATTAAGAACTTATAGTAAGGGTTCCCGCCTTTGATCCCGTATGGTGCAATACCCGAAAGAATAAACAGCTGATTAATGGCCCACCCAAGGATCCAAAAGCAGCTTAGAAATAAGACGGCCTCACCTAAACGCTGCCGACTTTTTTGCTGAATCGCTTGAATAATTAAGGCAACCAAAATCGCCATTGCCACTACCACCGCAGTCGGACGCAAAACCTGGGCCACTGCGATGCAAATAGCCGCTATTAAAAGATTCAGCCAAGATCGACGTTTAAGAACAAAGTATATCGCTAAGGCTTCCAACAACAGACCCTCGTGTTGGTTATTAATAATGCCGGCGCCAATGAAGATAAATGGGAAAAATGCAAACAGCCCTGCCCCAAAAAAAGCAACATGACGATTTGAAAATAGCCTTAACGTTTTATAAAGTGTCAGAACAGTTAAGGTTATGACCACCATTTCAACAATTTTAAAGTATAAAAGACGATCACCAAACACGCGCATGAACACTGAAAGATAATAGGCATAGCCAATCTGGAAATTATAATATCTAAAGTAATCGCTAGGCTTAACTGCTTGGCTCTTAAAAGTCCCATTGACAATATCACGCGCACCTTCAAGCAATACCTGATAGTCACTGACCGGCTTTGTTCGATACACATAATTCCAAAGTCCTAAGAAAATAATCGTGATCCCTGCCAGCAAAGATAGAGCTTGCCAATCAGAGAGGTTAACGGTACTTAGTTTAAAAAGTAAAAAAAAGGTGATTACAACGCCCATACCTCCCAGTACAAAGGCGGGTGTTCCCCAAGCAGCTCCTTCTACCACATGGATTTTAAAAAGACACAATAGGCAGAATATGAAGACCCCAACAAGCAGGTACCTTGCCAACCGATTAATAAACTTATCAGAATCTTCAAGAATAAGTTCAACACGCTGTTTCACTTTATGTATTTCCTCCAATTCTCCTCGCAATCTCCAAAGTATAAGGTTCTCGTTGAAGCTTGTAATTTCAATATAATCCCAACTCTAATGACGCTTCTCCAAACAGACATCCCCAAAAATGCTTTCATCATGCCGCAGACTCTGAAAAGGGCTTGGTGAGCTCATCACGACTTATTTTGCCACGGATGAAGTTTCAAGATAGCAACACCGCCATGTTATACTACTTTTCGGATGTTGCTATTAGATCAATTCGGCTAAAGGAGGGATACTGGCAGTGGATCTTATTTTGTTGCCATTCATCGGTTTTATTTTTGCAAGTATGCGCCCAAGTCAAAATCTTCAGGATGGACATTTGGGCAAAAACGCTACCAACAACCTAAAGGGTATTAGTATCATTTTCATCATTCTGCACCATATCAATCAAGAGATCGGTGAAGTAGGCGGGACTTTTTTTTCGTCTCGCTTAACGCTTGCAGGCAGGCTTGGCGTTGCCATCTTCTTCTTTGTCTCAGGTTATGGCGTCATGCGTCAGTATCAGATAAAGGGATCCACTTACTTAAAGAATTTTTTATCACACCGAGTGTTACCAATTGTGGTACTTTATCTGCTTGCAATGGCGATCATCTTTCCGATTAAGCACCAGTTTATGGGATTGACACTGGCTCAAGCAGTTATTTCAATGACTGATGGGGCGCCGTTCGTAAATGACAGTTGGTTCGTGTTAGCCATCATCTTTTTCTATGTTGTTGTTTGGATTTCTCTTCGAATTTCTCATGGACATCCTTTACCTTTGTTTTCCTGCTTATTCCTTCTTACTGGTGTTTATATGGTTTACATCGGAACAGAAGGTATGGGCGAATGGCTTATCAATGCCGCACTTGTATTCCCTGTAGGCGTTCTTTTTGCCTTTTATGAACAACGCCTTGTTCCTTTTATTCGCCGATATTATCTACCCTTGACATTAATAACGCTAACAATCTTCGCTCTGTTCTTCACTTTAGACGAGATGCATGGGCAAATGCGTTATCGTGTGGTCAGTGAAGTTTTCTTCGCGCTATCTGTCATGATGATTAGTTACCGAGTTGAATTCGTCAGTAAAATCTTCTTAATAAGCAGCGCGTGGTCCCTAAACCTATATCTCTACCATCCCTTTATCGCCGATTGGCTATATAGCATCGATGCAATTGGATCACACAGCGTTGTTTATACCATTGTGGTAATTTCATTAAGTTATCTGGCGGCCGGCATCATCGCGTTGTTACAGTTATGTCTTCAGCGGCTAAAAAGCAGGCGTCTTAGCGTTAAAACAGTCTGAACATGGATCCTCATTTTCAATTCAGATGCACTTACCCGTGATTATTGGTAGGTGCTTTTTTTCCGGCTTGTTCGCATCTACAAACCATTAATACCTTGACGTTGAAGAACCTCACTTAAGCTTTTCAGACTCGTCTTTGGTATGGCGCTCTTCACTCTGCCATGTTTGTTGACTAATAATAAAACGGGGACGGTGTTTACTTTCCAGATAGGTCTTACCGACATACTCACCAATAACCCCTAAGCTTAGTAACTGAATGCCTCCCATAAATGAAACGATACAAACAATAGAGGCCCATCCGGCAACCGTGGCCCCGCGAAAAGCCATCAGAACTGCCCAAATGGTTCCGACAAAGCCGAAAAGACTGACAATGCCTCCAAGTTCGGCAATAAACACAATCGGTTTGATAGACAGACTTGTGACGCCATTAATTGCCAACGCCACCATCTTAGACAGGGAGTAATGGCTCTTTCCTGCTAGCCGTTCATGCCGTTGATAGTAAACCGAGGTGCTTTTGAAGCCAACAAGTGGAAACATTCCGCGAAGAAACAAATTGACTTCCTTAAAATCTGCCAAGTGTTGAAGCACTTTACTACTTGCTAAGCGATAGTCGGCATGATTGTAAACGACATCCACACCCATGAGACGTAGAAATCGGTAAAAGCTCTGAGCACTTACCCGTTTAAACCATGAATCACTTTTTCGATCGGACCGAACCCCATAAACAACCTCACAGCCATCTTCATAAGCCGTCAACATGTCGTTCATAGCATTGAGATCATCCTGACCGTCCGCATCAATAGAGATAGTCACGTCACAGTGGTCTTTAGCGGTCATTAAACCAGCCAAAACTGCATTTTGATGGCCCCGGTTTCGACTTTGCTGAATGCCTAAAAAATGGTCGTCCGCTTGCGAAAACTCCTGAATCAAAGACCATGTGCGATCTTTTGACCCATCATCGACAAAAAGGACACGGCTATTTTGCGCAATCCTCTTTTTCTGAATGAATTCAGTTAGTTTTTTTAAAAATCTAGGCGCCGTGATCGGTAAAACTTTCTCTTCGTTATAGCAGGGTATTACGATCCACAATACTGGAAGCGCCATATTCGTTCCTCTCCTTCAATCACACTCGCCACCGCAAAAATATGCAGTGGCGGGTGTAATGTTTATTCTGCTACTTAAATGCTACCGGGCGAGTTGCCTTTTTCCCAAATTCATATAAAATAGCGTCTAAAATGCGCTGTGAAGCATGGCCGTCGCCATAAGGATTCTTGGCTTCGGACATTCGCTGATATTCCTGATCATCGTCCAAAAGTTGCAACATTGCAGTCTTGACAGTCTTTGGATCTGTTCCCACTAATTTAAGTGTACCCGCCTGAACCCCTTCAGGACGCTCCGTTGTATCGCGAAGCACCAGGACCGGCTTACCTAGGGACGGTGCCTCTTCTTGAACACCACCGGAATCCGTCATGATGAAATAGCTACGTGCGGCAAGATTGTGAAAGTCAACCACATCAAGCGGTGCAATCAAATGAATTCTCGGATGATGACCCAGTATTGAATCAGCGGCTTCCTGTACAACCGGATTTAAATGGACAGGATAAATAATCTCAATATCTGGGTGTGTTTCGACAACTTCTCGCATCACTTTGAATACTCGACGCATCGGCTCGCCTTGATTTTCGCGACGATGCATGGTGACAAGAATCATTTTTTTGTCCGGATCAATTAACTCAAGTACTTGGTGGTGATAATCATCCCGAACAGTTTGGTCCAAGGCATCAATAGCCGTGTTTCCGGTCACAAAAATCTGTTTTTCCGGGTGATGCTCTTTCAAAAGGTTGGCACGACTTTGCTCGGTTGGCGCAAAATACAGGTCGCTTAAGACATCCGTTAGCTGGCGATTCATTTCTTCAGGATAGGGACTATATTTTTCCCATGTTCGTAACCCAGCTTCAACGTGGCCCACCTTAGTCTGCTGATAAAAAGCAGAAACACTAGCGGCAAATGTTGTGGTCGTGTCGCCATGAACTAACACAATGTCTGGCTTTTCCTTTGCAATAATCTGGCCCAATTTAAGTAAAACATTGCTTGTGATATCTGCCAACGTTTGTCGCGACTTCATAATGTTTAGATCGTAGCTAGGCTGAATATGGAAAATTGAAAGCACTTGGTCAAGCATTTCTCGATGCTGGCCTGTCACTACAGTAACTTCCTCGAATTCATCACTTCGCTGCTTAAGTCCCAAAACGACCGGCGCCATCTTAATTGCTTCTGGCCGGGTTCCAAATACTGTCATAACTTTGATCTTTGCCAAGTCGGCACCTCATTCTTTTTTTGATTAAACGACTAATGTTGCATTGCAAGAATAATTTTAAACTCAGAAAAATTATAGCAGATTATTCAATAGGAATCTAAATTCCATCAGCATTTGCAATTTGCTACAGAAGACTTAAAGAAAAATAAAACCTCCACCAAATTGTAGAGGTTACATTTGTCAGTGCTGCTTAAATTGTTAGTCTGTTAACGTGTCGCTGTTCCTTCTTGAATTGTCTTTATTGGCTCAAGCCCGGAAATCATATAAAGCGCATTGCCTACTGTCCAAGTAATCTGATTCTGACGAACATTAGCGTTTGTCACCGTTAGATCAACGGTGCCGCGCTGATCTGGCACCGGCAACGCATGGCTGGCAAACCAAGCGACAACCTGTTTAGCTAATGGTAAAGGATCCTCCCCGTTAATGGCAGATGCCTTAACCGTCACGATCCATCGACCCTCTGTCCATGTCAGGTAAGTTGATCCTGCCGCCCCCTGGCTAGTTGCTTCAATACCGTCTCCAAGCGCCACTTTTGGAAGGCTGGCAGTTGACTGGGATACCGCTACTTGTGCTTGCGCATCAGAGGCATTTGGATAAGTTTTTTTCTGGATGGCCAATTCCGCATTTATATTCTGCAACGTTGGATCGTTAAAGGGCAGTGCGACGCTTCCCGGGCTGAAGAAAATCGAATAGTTGCTTTGATCACCAGTAGCGAAAATATTCAAATATTGTGACTCGGCAACGGCATATGAAGATGGCCACTTAGCTGAGGCAATTTGATTAAAAACCGCCTTTTTCAACTTTGCATAACGTTGCTCAGGCAAATTCTTGCTACTGGAAGAATCTGACGCCTTACTTCCAACCTGATTGCTGCTACTGAGACTAACACTTTTCTTTGAGCCATTAACCCCGTTGCTTTCGCGATTCGCCGACGCTTTAGTGGACTTGTTTGTCTGACTAACATTACTTGATGCTTTTGCATGGTTATTCTGACCAGTCTGACCGCACCCCGCAACGGTCAAAAGTAACGCCAAAGGCACTATCACAAGTAGCTTCTTCATTTCCCGCGCCTCCCTTTTTATATAACTTAATTATATCCCCGAATTCAAAATAATTCATTGCCGTCACTCATTTAATTAACCTGAATTGATATATAATCCTTGTCGAAATTAATGGTGACTAGGTACCACTACTCGGAATTTGCACGGAGAAAAAACAAAAAACGGATATTGGAGGTGGTTTTCCCATTCCAATATCCGTCACCTGTTTGATTGACGCTAAATTACAAATGTTGCCAATTTCCTGCATTAGGACAGATGTGTGATGTCTTGTTGAACGACCAGATCATGAAGCTTCTGCCGTTCTGGTTCAGTATCCTCTTCAAGTCCTTGCGAAGAAACCTTGTCGAAAAGAATCTTAATGGTTTGCAACAGAATACGCGCGTCCAGAAAAATACTATAAGTTTTGATATATAACAAGTCAAACTTTAGCTTACTATGATAATCGGAAGCATACTTACCATAAACCTGCGCATAACCTGTGATCCCAGCACGAACGTTGTGCCGTAAATAGTAATGCGGCTCTTGCTGATTAAACTGATCAACGAAATATGGACGTTCCGGACGTGGCCCGACAATGGACATATCACCTTTTAAAACGTTAAAGATCTGTGGCAACTCATCCAGTCGGAACTTGCGCAAATATTTACCCACTGGCGTAATCCGCGAATCATGAGCCTTGGCAAGGACTGGTCCTGACTTTGCTTCCGCCGTAGCTGACATGGTTCGAAACTTTAAGATTTTAAATTCTTTTTGGTTTAAGGTGATGCGCGTTTGCTTATAGATAATCGGGCCTGGTGATGATAATTTAACCAAGATCGCCGTTACAAGCATAAACGGGGAAGCAACCACCAACATCAAAAGTCCGACAACAATGTCGAAGATACGTTTAAGAATCGCGCTTTCAGGCTTAATTCTGAATTGAGTTATTCCCATGACACTTTCATCTTCAAAGTTCATTAAGTTTGGTCGCAGCATCATTAAGTTATCAAAGGTTGACGGCAATAGAATTGTCTTCTCTTTTTTAATAATAATATCAATGATCTCACGGCGTTGTTCGTCCGGTAAGCTCTTGGTGAGATAAAAGATATCCACTTTGTCAATGATCTTCTTAGCATTCTCAACAAAATGGTCTGAAACGACGTAGGTAACCTTGTGCTTATTATTCTTTGCTGAATGGAAGTTCTCTAAAACAGCAGGTAATTCATGTTCATAAGACAACACTGCTACTTTGTAATTACTTGTAAAGTGAATATACATGTAGTAGATGAACACTCGCCAAATGCCCAAAATCAAAATGCTGAGCAGGAAAGAATAAGCTAAGACTAGTCTTGGAAAAGCGAAGAAACGCCCCATAAACGTAATCATAGTTAGTCCCAATATCGTGATTGTCTGGGCAAGGACCGTGTTAAAAATAATGTCACTGATTCGCCGATTATAATAAACATAAACGCCTAAGAAGAAATTAACCAGTAGAAAAAGCAACGAGATATAGACTGCCGATCCTTCATACATTTTAAAGTTCCACTCAGGAATATCAGATCCAAACCGCCAGTAAAAGGCGAGTAATATACTTAAATTAAAAAGACCGACGTCGCCGATCATTGTTAACAGCCGTTTGAAGCCATTCCATTCGGCACTCTGTTTCATACAGCAACCCTCTCAATAAATATCTTTGGTCAAAAACAAGCTCACTCATTATAGCATACGTACAGAAAATGTCCGCCATGTCGGTCATTTATCGTGGAAACACCCAACAACGGCCTCTCAGCGTTGATAAGGTATCCCATCACGCTCAGCACTTTTTATGCCTCGTCGCGCAGAAATGTCAGCCCATAAATATGGGAAAACGGTTTTAAATGCATGTTTCAATCGCCCACGCATGCCCAAATTAGCACTACCCCATGAATTATCAAAAAGATGCTCCATATAGTTTGCATTTGAGTTACGACTGGCATATGTAAAGTAATCGCGCGGATAAACCGTAATTCCCGGCGCCAATTCCTGACGCTGACCGTTCATCCGAAAATCGGGGTATAAACGCATCAGGATTTTCGTGACAACAGGATTACTGGTCATTTTCTGCATGTCATCTTGTAAATCCGCAAACTTCCGACCTGCGTATACATCTAAAATCTCAGCTAACAGCGGTGTTTTGGACTCTGCACCTATAAAAGACGTTAGGATACTATTATCATACTGAAATCCCCATACCATTTTTTGATTCAAAAACGGCGCAAGGTCCTTCTTGACAATCATATCGGTATCCAAATAAAAACCGCCGTATTGGTACAAAACTGCGTACCGCAATTCATCGGCCGCATAACCCAGTTTGCCCGCCTGATACATTTTTTCCGAAAATGCATACTTGCTTAAGTCAAAATTCTTATCGTTCCAAAACTTAAACTCCCAATCAGGAAGTTGTGTTCGCCACTCGTTAACGCGCGCTTCAATAAATGGCGGTGGCGTCGTTCCAAACCAAGCATAATGGATAATTTTAGGAATCATAACGCTTCTCCTTTTCTGATTGTTATCGTTTATCGGTGAGGCCCATTAACGAGTAATGGAGAAAGTAATAGAAGCTTTTAAATAAACCCAAGTGCTCGTGGCGACGATAGATTGTCCAAGTCCATTGGGCAGCCTGAATTTTATTTGCGCTCAATGAAGTCTGATGCTTCCGATATTTAGCGAGAATTTGCTCGGATGCAAGATAAGCAACCGTGCCATTGCGGGCAATCGATAGCCAACAAGCATAATCTTCATGATTAATCTCGGGAAACGGATACTTTTGAGCAATTTTGCGTGATAGCATCACTGTCAACAATCCAATTCGATTTCCCTTCAGCATTTCATGATAGTCCAATTTTGTTTCTGAGATTTTGCGCTCACCAATTTTTGTACCATGATCGTCCACAACTTCATAGGAACAATAGGAAAAATCAACCTGATGCTGCTGCATAAACGTTAATTGAATCTTCAACTTATCTGGTAGCCATATGTCATCACTATCTAAAAAGGCAACATACTCGCCTCTAGAATGCTGAACCCCGACATTGCGTGCATTCGCCACACCTTGGTTCTCGTCTAGTTTAATATAGGTAATGCGGCTATCTGTAGCGGACAATTTTTCCACCACTTCAGAAGTGTGATCCGACGAAGCATCATCTACAATTAAAAGTTCCAAATCCTTAAAGCTTTGTTCCAATACCGACTGAACGGTATTAGGAAGGTACGTCGCAGCATTATAAGCTGGCATGACAACGGAAACAACAGGCGTATTACCCAAAGCATCTCTCTCCTACAAAAATAGATTGCGCTAACACGACAAAAATAACCAGCCAGTATCTCACCGCCTGGCCGATCATTGTTTACTGCACCGACGCCACATACTTGGCAAGTCCCTCTGCAAGTGGCGTGTGGGTCATGAAGTCAAACTGATCCAACTTGTCCGTTTGTGCATATGAATCGCGAATGTCACCAAGACGCGGGGCTTTATGGGTGGCATGTAACGTTTTGCCAGTGAGTTTTTCAAGCTCTTTGGCGACCTGATTTAAGGTGGTTTGTTTGCCGTTAGCAACGTTGAAAACATCATCCCGAGCGCTTGGGGTCTCTAACAAGCCGCGAATCGCATGCACGACATCACCAACATAGATGAAATCGCGGGTCTGTTCGCCATCGCCGAAGAAAGTGAATGGTTTGTCTTCTTGCAACGCCGCCATCATGATCGACAATACCCCACTATAAGGCGACTTAGGGTTTTGCTTCGGCCCATAAACGTTGAAAAAGCGCGTGCAAACCATTGGCATGTCATAAAGCCGGCCATAATTCAAAACCGCGCGTTCCGTGGCAAATTTGTCAACTGCATATTGGGTTAGCGGTTTAACGGCCATGTCTTCTTTCTTAGGTAGCTCAGGAGAATCACCATAAACTGCAGCGGAACTTGCAAAGAATAACTTTTTATAAGGTATTTTCTGGGTGCGCAAGGTTTCAATGATGTTCAGGTTCGCTTCCTGATTAACCTGATGTGTCGCGTACGGCCGTTCAACCGAATCAGCAACACTGGCAATGGCAGCCAACAAGACAATGTAATCAAATCGGCCTTCCATCAAAAGCTGGGACATGAAGGCATGATCCGTGATGCTATGTTCATAAAAGGTAATCCGGCTAGAATCCGGAATATTGTTCCGCAAGCCCATTGATAAATCATCGACAATGGTTATCGTATTGTCAGGATCCGTCAACAAAAGCTCCGTCAAATTGGAACCGATAAACCCGGCGCCACCGGTCACTAAGTAGCTGCTCAAGATAATTTCCTCCGTCTTGCTTGTTTTATTTCTCTCTCATGGTATCACAGCAGCGACCAGACCACCGCAGCTAATCGCAAATGTTAGGAAAATGATAAGAACCGGTCAACGCCTTAACTGTTACCCCTTTGCAACAGCCTGACCGATCATTTGCTTGAACGGGGGCTTCCCAGCTGTCATCGGCGGTTTGTGGTCAAAAAGTAACAGCAACCCAAATCGATCCAAGACTTTGCCAAGTGTGGTGAGGCAACGTACCCAGTTACGAAAAGGAACGATCGTTGCCTATATTTAAAATTGAGGTGACACCGTGTCACCGTCTGTACGCTTTTGCCAGATGATTTTGCAAAATAACTAAAGCAAATCGGTCCTGACCAGACAAAGTTCGTCTGCCGAGGACCGATTTTAATGGCTATTAAAGCACTGATATCGAGAATCATTCAATTCGACTGTACCAACCGCCGATCCAACCACCGACTTGCCAAAGATAACGCGTAATTCACAACAAAATACATCACGGCCAATGCCACAAACATTGGAATCATGTAGTTAATATTTTGACCATAAATGATTTGCGCGTGATACGTCGCTTCTGGCAGTAAAATGATCGTTGCCAGTGATGTGTCTTTGACCAGCGAAATAAACTGGCTGACAATCGGTGGGATCATTTTCTTCAATGCTTGCGGCATGATAATGTACCGCATCGCCTGATAGAAGGTCAGACCGTTACTGCGCGCCGCTTCCATCTGCCCGCGCGGTACGGCGTTGATGCCTGAGCGAACGATTTCTGCCAACATTGCCGATTCAAAGATGCTCATCGCAACAATGGCGGCAACAATGACGTTAAGCCGGATGCCAATGTCTGGCAAAGCGAAGTAAGTGAAGAATAGAATCAGCAGTAGTGGCAAATTCCGGATGACGTCAATGACAAAGCCAACCGCCGCCGAAAAATATTTAATCTTGACATAGCGTGCCAAGCCCAAAATAACTCCAAGGACGAAGCTGAAGAAAATCGAGGCAATCGAGACTTCCAAAGTCACCCCCAAGCCTTGGAGCAGGTACCGTAAATTAATCCACGAATACGCATCAACAAAATTTTGCATAAAACCTGCTCCTTTCTAGGCGGTCACCCATTTTTTCTCGAGATAACGCATTAGGTAACTCAACGGCATTGTCAAAATCAAATAGAAAATGCCGACGATTAAGTACGTATCAAAAGTCGAAAAAGTTGTCGCCGCAATTAATTTACCTTGATACATCAGATCAAATCCGGCAACGAAGGCCAAGACGGAACTATTTTTTACCAAATTGATAAATTGATTACCCAGTGGTGGAATGACAATTTTAAATGCCTGAGGAAAAATAATCTGCGTCATCGCCTGCGTATAAGTCATCCCGATACTCCGCGCACCTTCCATCTGGCCGCTGGGAACTGCTTCAATCCCCGCGCGCACGGTTTCTGCGATGAAGGCACTTGTGTAAATCAACAGGCCAATGGTGCCCGCGGTAAAGCCATCGATTTTGACAATAAACTGAGGCACGATCACGTAAAATGCCAAAGTAATAACTAACAGCGGAATGTTACGCACAACTTCGACATAAATTCGCCCGATGACTCGTAACGGTTTAAACGGCGAGATTTCCATGAGTGCAAATAATGTCCCGACAATCAAGCTGCCAATCAAAGCTAAAATGCTCGCTGCTAACGTGAAACCAAGTCCGGAAAGAAAGGTGTTCCAATTATTGGTAAGAATTGACCACATGTTATTCCACCTCCTTAAGACTGAATCCTGGCACATCGCCGAACCACTTCTTGATTAGCTTTGCGTAAGTACCGTTTTGCTTGAGTTGTTTGATTGCCTTGTTAACGGCTTTGACGAACGGCTTCTGGCCCTTGTTAATCGCAATCCCGTATGGCTCTTTGGTAAAGGTACCCCCGGTGACAATATAGTTCTTATCCTGTTCTGACATCCCGTATAAGATCCCATTATCAGTGGTCAAGGCATCACCTTGGCCTGATTTCAAAGCGGTGAACGCCTGCGCATAATCGGCTAACTGCAGGACAGTAGTGTCGGGAGCAGCTTTTTTAACATTGTCAACTGAATTGGACCCCTGCACGCCGATAACTTTGGTGCCTTTCTTCAAATCCTTCACTGACTTAATCGGACTGCCTTTTTTAACTAAAAGACTTTGCCCGGCATTGAAGTAAACATCGGAAAAGTCCAGAATCTTTTGGCGCTCCGGGGTAATCGTCATGGTAGCGATCACCGCGTCCAGGTTCCCACCTTTAATCATCGGCACGCGGGTATCACTGGTCACCTGAACCAGCTGGGCGTTCCCTTTTTTGCCTAAAATCTGCTTGGTAATCGCCTTGGCCATATCAACATCAAAGCCTTCAATTTTACCGGTTTTAATGTTCATCAAGCCAAACAGACGGGTATCGGCCTTGACGCCCCAAATAATCGTATTGGTTGCCTTGGCGTTCGCTAAAATATCACGATCCGCCACACTTTTGCCACAGCTGCTTAACGGTATCATCAATAGTAACAACACCAGTGGCAGGAGCATGCGTTTCCACATTTTTGCCATTTTAATGTCCCTCCTCGTGAGCGCCAGCCAGCGTGGGTAGAAGCCGGATTGTGTGGTCATTGCGACCAAGGTTCTTACACACAGATATCTGGTCGGGAGCCAACGCGTTATCGTAGCCCGAGTCCTCCCGGCGGAAATATCCCGCCAGCAAACGCCTCATAACTGGAATCAATCCTCAACTGGTCTTGTCACACTAATGATTGATGATCTTACTGATAAACTCTTTGGCGCGAGGTTCTTGCGGATCGTCGAAGAACTGGTTGACATCGGTTGAATCGACTAGAATCTTGCCATCGTCCATAAAGACAATCCGATTGCCGACATGGCGGGCAAACCCCATTTCGTGGGTTACCACTACCATCGTCATGCCTTGTTCGGCGATCTTCTGCATAACGTCCAGCACATCCCCGATCATTTCCGGATCCAAGGCACTGGTTGGCTCGTCAAACAAGATGGCTTTAGGCTTCATCGCCAGACTGCGGGCAATGGCCACGCGCTGTTGTTGGCCCCCGGATAACTCACCTGGAAAGCTGTCCGCCTTACTCTCAAGTCCAACCATCTTAAGCAGATCGCGGGCTTCCTGTTCAACTTCCGCCTTGTCTCGCTTCAAGACTAACTCAGGGCCTAAAGTAATATTTTGCAAAACATTCTTATTGGCATACAAATTAAAATGCTGAAAGACCATGCCGACATTTTTACGAATCCGGTTCATATCGGTTTTTTTGTCTGCCAAGTCAAAGTCATTGACAATCAATTGTCCGGAAGTAATTCGTTCAAGACCATTGATGCACCGCAAAACCGTACTTTTACCAGAACCTGAAGGCCCGATAATGGTCACCACCTCACCGCGATCGATGGTTAGATTAATATTTTTTAAGGCTTGGAATTTGCCAAAATACTTGTTAACATCGTGAAATTCGATCATAGACATGTTAGAGGACCTCCTTGGGTTCGCTTGCTCTTATCATGGATTTTACAGAGAAAATTAATGATACGCAAATATTTCTTTTCAAAAAGTCAAGTTTTATGACCGCTGAATCCGTAAAACTCCCGAAACTCGGGATTCCGCACCATCCACGACTTTCATCGTGACTTACCCGTGAACCCTGATCACCATACGGCACTTTAATATCGGCCAACTATCAGCATTAAAAAAGAGCCGCGAGTTTTAGTGGCACTTTCAAAACTCGCGACTCATATGCATTTTTATTCTTAACCATCTGACAGTAGCGACTACCTACCGCTGATGACGCCGACTTTCACGCGTAGGCAACGGCGGTTCTTCCGCGGAAGGTGTCACTTTGTCTTCTGTCACAGAAGTTCGCGCTTCTTCTCGTGTTGGCAAAGTTGCAGGTGCGGAGGACTGTTCACCTTCGCCTGCAGCCGGCGTCTTATCCTGATAGGCCAGCTGCACCGTTAAACTGTATGGCTGCTTCTCCTTGCGCAAACCACTGCGACCGAGTAACTTTTGCTCTCCGCCAATTAAAAAGACATTGGCGGCGACTAGATGATAATCACGTTGCGCCTCTGCTGCCGGTAACAAACCAACTCGTTCAATGGTTGCTAGCGGCTTAGCCATCAACGCATTCAAGCCGCCAGTGATGATTAGCTCGTGATCCGTGTGCTGCAAATCGAAAAACGGAATTGGAAACGGCGCGCCAATAGCTAGAACTGGCTGCTGGGTTTCTTGCGCCACGCGACTAATCGCTTTGTCATCAAGCCCTTGATAATTCAGACTCAAGACGCCTTGTTTGACCAGACTGGCAACTAGGTCATCCAAATTGGCTTGCTGCTCAGCCGTCATGGTCACATCCGCCGTCAGCAATTGATCTTGGGTAAACACGCCACTGGCCGGTGCTGCCCCCAGTTGCGTTTTCAATTCGTTTTCGGCAGCAGTTTTCTTAGCCGAATTACTGCCCAACCACTTCTCAACTGTCGGCGAAATATCAAACCGGGTTGTCTTATTTGTAAAATAGTATAAGAAGTTTAAGGCAATAAAATACAAAAAGACAACAAACGCCAGCATAAACAATGCACCACGAATTCGAAAATCCGGATACCGTAAGTTTTGAATGGCAATGTAAAGTAGGTAAAAATTGGCGACAAACGCTATCCACGTGAAGGCTTTCCCTTTTGGCTTGTCAGCAATATTAAAGTAGCCAAGCACGCGGTTGATAATATCAATTACAGTTAACATCATCTCATCCTTTCCGCGGCTTATTGACCGCCACTGCTGGTGGTATCAGTCTCTTGGCCATTATCAGTACCAGTTTGATCGGATGCTTGGTCGTCACTGGTCGTGGTGCTGCTTGGCGTTGAAGTGGAAACCGTTGATGCGGTCGAAGCGCTCGGCGTTGAAGTAGAAGCCTCGGTGCTCGTTGTTTCTTTTTCACCAGATGGATGACTCGCCTGTACCTGCGACTGACTTGCTGCAGATGGCTGCGAAGTTGATGTTTGACTTGGCTCAGCTTTTGAAGACGCTGACTGTGCAGCCCGTGAAGCCGATTCGGATTTTATTTTTGAAACCAATTCACTTTGTTCGGTTGCCGATTTTGGTTGATTGACCGGATTAATCGTATTCACAATATTATAGGCACTAATCAGGACAATGAGCGAAACAATGGCAGTCGGCGGTAATAATGGCGGTGTTCGATAAGCCATGAAGCCAGCTCCTTTCATTCATCGATTCATTTTACCCTAAAAACAGCCCGAAGCATCTTAAGTTACCGCTAAAATTATACGACATTCTAAGCAGCAGCCAAAACGGCGTAGCGAAATCGTTGCTTTGAACTATCTTTACCAACATTCTATCGCCTGCATGGAAAAGGCAGTTGGTAAATAAACGAAACGACATCAGATAATTGATCTGATGCCGCCTCATTTAGTCGTACCGTTAAATTTTTTTCACAGCGCTTCAGTTACCGATTAGCGTTTTTCAAGCGATCAGCATGTTCTTGACACGCTGCGCACAAGCCGTAGAGTTCAAAATTATGGCTCTGAATCTTAGCGCCAGGTACCTGTTCTTCAAAATAATTCAAGGGACACATTTTTAATTCGATCACTTTGCCGCAGTTGGTACAAATAAAATGATGGTGGTGCGGATGTTGAAAGTCACACTGAAGCTTGACGACGATTTGATCGTCTTCCATACGGCTTTCAACGATGCCCATTTCAATGAACGACTTCACATTGCGGTATATCGTATCATGCGACACCCCGGGAAATTGCGTGCGCATATACCGATCGAGAATCGTCACCGCCGTGTACCGATGCTGATTTCTACCTAAATAATCAACCATCGATTCACGCTGCTTGGTGACGCGGTAGCCATGCTGTTTTAACTGCTTCAAAGCAATCGCTGTGTTATCCATAAGAGGCTCCTTTGGCTTGACACTTGAATTCTAGACGTGTATTCTATCAAATCGTACTGGTTACGATTAGCAACTTACAGTGTATCACGCCTGATAGGAGGAAGCAACATGGCTGAAAAAACCGATTACGCATCTGCTGCACGCCGTCTCAAAAGTAAAAACCCCAAAACCCGTTCACGAGCAAAACGGGTGATCAAGGCAGTTAAGAAAACGACAAAATAACAATCAGAACGGCACGTTATTGTCGCTGCCATGTCGAAAATTGTAAAGTAAAAACGTTAAAGGCCTCTAACGACAAGATTTTTGTCATTAGAGGCCTTTTAGTGCTGCCATCAAGCATTTTATCGACACATTACCGGTCTACTAGACATTTCACAAAATGAATCGCGATAATTCTCGACCAGGGTCCTTTTGCCACCACGTCACTTCTGTTCGGTGTCGACCGACAAAAAACCACAACTTTTAAGCGCCAAGTCCTTCATGAACCGGTCAATCTGTTGTCGCGCTTCATCCCAACGATCATTTTTAATGACTGTCGCGAACGGTTTAAGTTCATCAGGCAAGGTTAAGTCGCGTTTGTATTCAGGGCTTTTCAATCGGGCTGCCACCATGTTCGGCTCATCTCCCCGACCAAGCAGGCGATCTTTCAAGACCGTGGGATCGTCAATGGTCAGAAACAAAACGACGACTTCTTTTGGCAGCTCACGGACATACGTAATCGCGCCTTTGGTATCCAAAACGATGCTTAGGAAGGGATGCTTAGCCCAGTTCTTCTCCAGCGACTCATGTGATGACCCATATTCATAGCCGGCATAAGTGACTTTTTCAATAAAATGCTTAGTCGCAAAACTCGCCGGCGTCTCAAAATAATAATCAACCCCGTTTTGTTCTCCCGTCCGCGGTGGCCGCGTTGTGTGAGTCATCACCCGATGAATTCGGTAGTTGTCGCGCAGATACGCGCTCACCGTTGTTTTACCAGTTCCTGTCGCCCCTGTGATCACAATCAACTTATGCGCAGCCTTCATGAGCAGCCTCCTTAAATGATTGCCTCGATTGTACCAAACCTACGCCGATTCGTCAGCTCAAAATCAACGATCCTTGCGCTATGGTGCCAAACTTACTAACCGGGTTCACTTAAGCCAAGTCCTGGTAAAAAGCAATCACACCAACTTTACTACTTTGCACAAAGCCAATATTTTCGTAAAAGGCGCGAGTTTGGGGCTGATCATCGGTTAAAAGGACCCGCTGACGAACCTGTGGAAATTGATCTACTAATGCGTCTACCAATTGCCGCCCGATCCCCTGCCGTTGATAACTGGGCAAAACGAGTAAATCCTGAATAAATAAAATCGTCTCGCCATCGCCAACTGCCCGAATCAAACCAACTAACTGATCGCCATCATAAGCCCCCAGTACGCTTAACGATTGCGCTATCGCCCGCTCAAGTTTCTTCGGATCTCGCGTGTACATGTTCCAACCGACCGCTTGATAAAGGGCAAGCACATCTGCCTGATTTAACTGACGCTGATCAATTTTAATCATAATAAACCTCCTCCTGAACGTGCATCAACCTTTACGCCGATGAACGCTTTAATGAGTTCTATTGTCGCATACATTCATACTCAATGGATATGATCAGACTCGCGTAATCATAACGCGCTCACAGTCGCAGCAATCTGCGTGTAAGGACCTCTAGCCTAAATGGCCAAAAACCAGCTATTTAGACTAGAGGCCTTATGTTCTGGCTTACGCCCATAACGCGCTCACCGGCGCAGGGATCTGCGTGTAAGGACCTTGGTCGCAATGGCCAAAGCCCGGCCATCACGCCCAAGGCCACTTACACTCCGATCCCTAACCGCGCCGGTTCGCGCTTACCAAAAAAGACCGGTCACCATGACCGATCTTTTAGTTACTATTTGCAGGATGTGAACGATAAATTAGAGACGACGGCCGAAGCTTGGTGCAAAGTAAGCGACACTTTGAACCGTAACGTTTTGTCCTGGCTCCGGTGCGTGGATGTACTGGCCGTTACCGATATAAACGCCAACGTGATAAGCACTACCAACGCCACCCCAGAAGACCAAGTCGCCAGCCTGGAGATCGGAAACCGAAACATATGAGCCAAGTGTGCTTTGCGCCTGAGAGGTACGTGGCAGGCTGATTCCGGCTTCTTTAGCTGCGTAATAGATTAAGCCTGAGCAGTCAAACCCAGCAGGTGATGTGCCACCATAAACATATGGCACGCCGAGGTACTTAGCGGCGTTACCGGCGATGCTGCCACCGGAAACGGAAACTGTGCTGCTTCCAGCTGAAGCGGGAGCCTGAGAAGATGCAGCTTTACTAGAGCCGAGACTATTTGAAGAAGCGGTTGTGCTAGAGGAAGCAGAAGTGCTTGATGCACTAGCGGTGGAGCTAGCAACGGCTGTAACTGCTTTTTGAGCCGCCTCAGCTTTGGCAGCTTCATCAGCGGCCATGGCTGCCAGCTTTTCTTTGTTAGCATCAATCGTTTGTTGAGCATCAGCAGCTGCTTTATCAGCATCCGCCTTTAAGCCATCAATCTTGGCTTTATCACTTTCAAGCTGGCTCTTGGCTGCAACCAGATTCTTTTGGTTAGCTTCCTGAGCAGCTTTCAGGTTTTTAACCTTGGCTTCGGAGTCTTTAACGGCTTGCAAAGCTTCGGCGCTGGCTTGACTCAACTTGCTAACTGTCAATGACCGGCCGACAAGATCCGTCAGACTGTCGGAATTCAAAATAAAGTCAAAATAGACATTGCCTGTAACCGAGTCGCCGGCACGCTTTTGCAAAGAGATCAGCTGATCCTTCAAATTGCTCTTACGCTTGCTGACTTCCTGATTGGCTTTTGCCAGCTGTGCTGCGAAATCAGCGATCTTGGCCTGACTGTCCTTGATCTTGGCTTCGGCATCCTGAATCGCCAGAACCTTATTGGAAACCTCGTTGTTCAGTTTGGCGCTTTTTTCGTTAGCAGCCTGAACCTGTTTCAACAAATCGTCATTTTGCGCTTGCAGGCTCGCTTTGTCGTCTGCCGCATGAACGGTTGTTGCCGCGAAACCCGAAACCCCAACACCGGCTAATGTTGCAACCGTGATGGCACCCGTAACCAATTGCTTTAATCTCATTTTATCGCCACTCCTGCTCTCATTTTGTTCACAAGGTTCACACTAACACTGAACTGTTACAAACTCGTTACAGGGTGGTTACCATCAGAATACTTTTGCGATTACTTCAGCAGCACTTTATGATCATTTTAATAACCATTTTATTTCTAAGTTATATTTGCATTTTTAAATTTAAAAAAGTCAGGAATAAAAGCGGCTCTTTACTCCTGACTTCCTGCTTATTTTGTCATTTAATGCTAACCGGATTGAAACTAGCCGCGACTCGCTACCTAGCTTCATTCATCGTCTCACCGTAACCGAATTACTTGATTTTAACTAGGAAGTACCGCTTCTTTCCGCGCCGGACGATGACATATTGACCATCAAAATGCGTGCTTGGATCAACTTCAAAATCCAAGTCGCGTTGACGGGTACCATTGATGGTGATCGCACCATTTTGAATATCTTCCCGGGCCTGCCGCCGACTTGGTTCGATCTTGGTAGTATCTACCAACCAGGTCACAATGTTTTCTGCCGTTTGCGGCGCTTCAACCGTTGGAAATTGCTTAAAACCTTGCTTAATATCATCAGCACTTAAATCCGCAACATCGCCTGAGAAAAGTGCCGCACTGATGCTTTCGGCTTGATCAACTGCTTTTTGTCCATGAACAAATTTAGTAACGGCGCGGGCTAATTCGCGCTGAGCTGCACGTTTTTCCGGATGCGTCTTAGTGGCCTCGACCAACTCGGCAATTTCATCACGAGATAGGAACGTGAAGAACTTGAGGAATTTTTCGACATCCGCATCGTCTTGATTAAACCAGAACTGGTAGAACTCGTATGGTGACGTCTTTTCCGGATCCAGCCAAACCGCTCCGCCAGCTGATTTACCGAACTTAGTACCATCCGCTTTCAACATCAGCGGATTGGTCAAGCCGTAAGCACGGGCGTCAGGTCCCTCAAGTCGGTGAATCAAATCAATGCCGGCCGTGATGTTCCCCCACTGATCCGCCCCACCGATCTGCAGCTGCACATCTTCATGCTTAAACAAATGGAGGAAATCAACCGACTGTAAAATCTGGTAGGTGAATTCAGTGTAAGAAATGCCAGTCTCAAGCCGACTTGCCACGACTTCCTTATTCAGCATGTTATTCACCGAGAACAACTTGCCGTAATCCCGTAAAAAGTCGAGCATCGAAATTTTGGAAAGCCAATCGTAATTGTCCACAATTCGAAAATCGTCGGTTCCAAACAGATTCTCCATCTGCGCCGTCAGTTTCTTCTTGTTCGTCGCAATGGTCTCCATTGTCTGCAAGACCCTTTCCGAGTTGCGGCCAGATGGATCCCCAATCGAACCGGTTCCGCCACCGATTAAAATGACCGGTCGATGTCCCATTAACTGGAAGCGCTTGAGAATCATGAAAGGAATCAGATGGCCGACATGCAGAGAATCGCCAGTTGGGTCGGTACCACAGTATACGCTAACCGCCTTTTCTTCGGTTAACTTGCGCAGCCCAGATTCATCGGTCAGCTGATTCAGCGCACCCCGCCACTTTAATTCATCTAAAATCTGTCCTTGCTGTGTTTCTGTCATTAGAAAAATCCTCCTCGTTACGATATGGCTAGCATGATCAGCACGTTAGCCTCGAGCCAAAATGTACCTGATTACGAAAAAAGTCGTCCCTGATCAACTAAGATCAGGGACGACTTTCACCGCGGTACCACCCAAATTATGCTTTGCATCACTCTCATGGATATCGGCATGACCCGCGGCCAGAATTCATTGAGCTGTAATTCGTGCTATCAGGCGGAACGGTTTGCAGCAACCACCGTTTTTCTGAAGGCCTACCTAGATAACACTACTGCGACTCAGCTGGTAAATTTTATAGCTCAAATTTTAACACATGCACGCTATTTGTACAGAGGCAGTCGTTAAACTCATCCACGAAAACCGCGCGCTAACTCCCAAAAGCCTCGTTTCGGAAAATCCACCGCAAGCTTACGGATCTTGCGGCGCATCTTCCGGTGGTAAATCGGCCGGATAAGTTTTAACATCGGCATCCAAAATATCGTACGCATCCATCAATTTGCGTTCGACTCGTTCGCCTAATTCATAAGAATCCGCCACGGTCATTGTCGGATCCACCCGAATGCCGATCGTCAACAACACCGCATCGCCGGCATAACGCGCTTCAATGCTTTGAACCCCGAGAACTCCCGGAACCTGCGTAATCGTTTGCCGATAAGCCGCAATTTTCTTGGTGTCAAACCCATCTGTCAATTCAAAAATGGCGTCACGAAGAATTGTCCAAGCGGCATATAAAATCAAAAGGCCGACCGCAATCGCTGCGCCGCCATCCAGCCACAGCCACCCAGCTTTCGCACCTAGAATGGCCAGTAAAGTCCCACCGCTAGTCGCAGCATCGGAAAAACTGTCTTTAGACGCTGTCCGTAAAACGCTGCTGTCCAATTGCTTGGCGCGAATATGATTCATCAACGAAACACTCGCCATGGCCACCCCCGCAGCCAAGCTCACATAAACCGCCAAAACACCGGGAACTTGCACCTTACCTTGATACCATGCCTGCAAACCATGGTAGCCATCAAGCACCACGTCCAGTCCAACGACTAACATAATCAGACCTGAAAACAAGGTTGCAATCGTTTGAAATCGCCAGTGCCCAAATCGATGCTCACTGTCTGGTCGTTGCTGGGAAACTTGCAGCCCCCATAATAAGATAAGCGCCGAAGCCACACCTGTCAGATTATTCAAGCCATCTGCCGCCAATGCCCGGGAATGTGCTAATTGCGCGATCCACAATTCGGCCACTGTCAAACCACCATAAACGACCAGATTCAACGCCGCTGCATGCTGGGCACTTTTCAGACGGGCAAATCGGCATTGTTCATCTTTTAAAATATTGCGACCAGCATCCATACTAATTCCCCCTCGTCAGAAAAGTCATTAGAGGCTATTATAAAGCAAAATTGCTTTTAATCATCGTTTAAGGACGTTTTTTAACGGTGTCAAGCGCTTTCTTACAAAACTTTTACATAGGAATAACCTGTTATTTGCATTAGCCATGGTTCACGCTGAACAATAAGACTTTTGTCACGCTTGGGCGATCTGGCGCTTCAAGGCGTTGGTTAACCGCTCAAGCCGGGCAATTGTATCGTTTAAGGTTAAATAATAATAAACCATATTGCCTTCACGGCGGGATCCAACCATCCCAATATCTTTCAGGTGTTTGAGATGATGCGAGGTAGCTGGCTGCGATAATCCGATTGCATCAGCCAGATCATTAACACTAACGCCTACGTGATTATCGGCCGCACCGAGAATCATAATCAGCTTTTGCCGACTTGAATTGGATAAGGCATTTAAGTGGCCGATATCCTGCTTGAATTCTTTTAATGCTTCCTGTTGTGCTGAACTATATGCCGCCATAGTTGGCCTCCTCATGAATTGCGCTGAGCACACGCGGTGAATCAATTGACATTCACAACGAATAATACCTGAAATCATAACGATTGCAACAAATATGCAAACCGTTCATACTATGCATTAGGATAATCAATGACTACTTGGAGGTGCAATATGACTACGACAACAACCTTTCACGGCTTAGGTGCGGACAATACGTTAACCGTTTATGCCGATGGTGCCAACGAATTACTTAATCAAAGTGTCAGTATGATTCAGGCTTATGCGCATTTGCTATCGCTTTATGATGACGAATCGTTGCTAACCATGATTAATGCCCAAGCCGGTAAAACACCGGTCCACATTCCGGTACGACCGGTGTTTAATCTCATCGCCCAAGCAGTAGCCTGGAGCAAACGTGGTCTAGGCTACAATGCGTTAATCGGCCCGATCGTCAAGTTATGGCGAATTGGCTTTGCCGATGCGCGCGTTCCATCCGCCAGTGAAGTTAATGCAGCCCTAGTTTTAACCGACCCGAATCTAGTTGAGCTTGATTCGGAAAATCAAACCGTCTTTTTGCCCAAAGAAGGAATGGTTTTGGATCTTGGCGGAATTGCCAAAGGATTTATTGTCGATCAAGTCTATGATTTATGGGATAAAACCGGGGTCGAAGGCGGATTGATTGACTTAGGTGGCAACCAGCGCCTCGTTGGTAAAGCTGCCAGTGGCATTCCGTTGTGGCAGTGGCCAATCGCGGATCCCCGCAATCCCGGCCAGCGCAGCATCGCAACGCTGACCACCGAGCCAAAAGCCGTTGTGACGACCGGCATTTTTGAACGCCATTCAGAGATTGCCGGCAAAGAATACCACCACCTCATCGATCCTAATACCGGTTATCCGGTCGAGTCGAACATGGCCAGCATCACTGTCATTGCCGATAATGGTCTTATCGGTGATGTGTTATCTTCAGTCGGTTTCTACGCTGGCGTCCCGGCTGGTTACGATACGATCGAAGCAGAAGGTCAGGAAGCGATTTTTGTCACCAAAGACACCCGCGTTTATCAAACTAGCGGATTACGCGAAACGCTTGCGGTGACAATGTAGATCAACCGTTTTAACTGGCGACTCAAAAAGCAGCAGCCATTTTTTGGTTGCTGCTTTTTGCGATCTCTAATTTATCTCCTCTAGCAGCTACCTCTAGCTACAATCCACAACTTTTAGATAGCCTGCCAAATCACACTTCTCGGCGGCACCATGGTTCCCATTGGTAAGAGTGACCGCAGATTAGCCGGAACGAGCTTGGCATTCGGATCTTGTAAAACCTGAGGCGAGCAGGTGGGGTTAGCTAAGACGACCAACGTCTGAGCCTCGTTTTGCCGGACAAAGCCGAGGCTGTCTTCAAACGTGAACGGGAAAAATGCTGCATCTGCTGCTAAGGCTGGTTGATCGATCCGCGTCTGTAACGCAATCTGATACATATCCAAAATGGCTTGATCTTCGTGCCCCCATGGATAAAAGGCGCGGTTGTCCGGATCCTTGCCACCGGTTAATCCTGCCTCGTCGCCATAATAAAGACAAGGTACCCCCGGCAGCCAATAAAGAAGTGACACAATCAACTGTAACTTACGCCGATCACCATTCAACACGGTCAAGATTCGCGCCGTATCATGCGTACCAATGTTGTTAAAATTAAACGCAAACGCATTGGGCGGGTAATTTTCCTTGAGCGTCATTAACTGACGGACAAAACCGGCCGCGCTGAGTTGACCGTTGACAAAATCAATCAACATCGACCGCAAAGGGTAATTCATCACGGCGTTAAGCTCGCCACCTTCAAAATACTGGCGGCGTTTGCCATAAGCCTGCTTATTCGATGCATCTTCCCAAACCTCGCCGATCAAAACCCGGTCAGGAAACTGATCCAATGTCGTCCGAATTTGATGAATAAAGTCGTCAGTCAGCTCATCGGCGACATCCAAACGCCAGCCATCCACGCCCAGATCGGTCCAATAACTGATCACCGAATCTTTTTTAACGGCAATAAAATTGTGAAAATCCTGATTGTCTTTATTAATCGCCGGGAGGTCTTTAACCCCCCACCAGCTGTTATAGTCATCAGGAAATCTTTTAAACGAAAACCACGATGCGTACGGCGAATCCAGACTGTTCGCCGCGCCAACATCGTCATATTCATTCACGGCATTGAAATACCGGCTGTCGGCACCGACATGATTGAACACACCATCCAGAATCACGTGCATCCCCAGCTGATGAGCCGCCGCCAGAAACTGCTTGAAGTCATGCAATGTACCTAACACTTCATCAATCGCATAATAATCACCGGTATCATAGCGGTGATTGCTGCGCGCCTGAAAAATCGGACTCAGATAAAGCGCATTAATCCCCCGTGCAGCTAATAGCGGCAATTTTTGCTGAATGCCGGTTAAGTTACCACCGTAAAAGTCCCAGCGCAACACTTCGCCATTGGTACCGCGAATATACATTGGCCGATCCGACTGGCGCCCATAGATAAAAGAATTGGCTTTCGGTGCATTGACGTGGCCATCCGCATTCCCGTTATTAAACCGGTCCACGAAAATATGGTAAAAACGCGCATGCCGATACCATTCCGGCACTGGGTCAAACTCATTGACCACGGTCAGCTGATAACTGTTCACATCGGCATTTTCCGGATAAACTTGCCCGATCCCGCCAAAACCGCCATCAACCGCACCAAAGCGTTGGCGGCCTTCATCGGTTTGCAGTTCAAAATGGTAAAACCATAAACCAGCCGTCTGCGGGGCAAAACTCACCGTATAACCATTCGGGCTTTTGGTCATTGGCAATGTCTCGGTTTGATCCCCGCGTCCATCCGGCATGATAATCAGCGAGGCTTGCGTCACCGCACCGTCAGCTTTAGCCGTAAAATGAATCGTTGTTGCTTTCCGAACTGCCCCAAAAGGCTGCCGATCGGTGAATGAATCAAATTGAAACATCTTTTTCCTCCATGTGACGCATCAGTTGCCTGAGCCATCATCTTCTGGCGTTTGCGGGACCACATGCCAAATATCGCGACCATAGCGCTGAACCGTAAAGTCTGCGGAAAAGCGCCCACTTTCTGCAATGTTCACCAACGCTTTCTTCGCCCAGGCTTGCGGCTGCTGATACAAGGCATCCAGCTTGGCATTAGCGGCTAAATAACTTTCAAAATCAGCTAACACAAAATATTCATCGTTATACGTCAGCAAGGAATTGAAAATATCGCGGCCTTCCGTTTCAATTCCCGGAATCTGGCCATTAACCAGCATATCCAACACCGCATGCAACCGCGGATCCTTTTCATAAAAGTCGCGGGCCCGGTAATCACCGCGCTGATAATAACCGGCAATCTCGTCTTCGGTTAAGCCGAAAATTTCGATGTTATCATCGCCCACCGCATTTTTAATCTCGATGTTGGCCCCATCCAGAGTTGCTAAGGTTAACGCACCGGCACTCATGAGCTTCATGTTACTGGTGCCACTGGCTTCTTTACCGGCTGTGGAGATCTGCTCGGAGATATCAGCAGCAGGGATGATTTTTTCAGCCATCGTCACGCCATAGTTAGGTAAGAAAACGACTTGCAAATAAGGGCTAACTTCCGGATCACCGTTCACCATATCAGCTACCGCATTCATAACCTTGATGATCTCTTTGGCATACACATAACTGGGTGCGGCCTTGGCTCCGAAAATATGCAGGCGTTTCGGTCGTTTTTCACCGCGTTTAAGCGCTAAATACGCATCTAAAATTCCTAATACATGCAAAAGCTGGCGTTTATAAGCATGCAGCCGTTTAATCTGCACATCGAAAATAGCATCCGGGTCAACCTTAACGTGCACGGTTTGATCAATGTACTTAGCCAATGCCCGTTTATTTTCGGCTTTAGCGGCATTCAGGTCGGACAAAAAGTGCGGATCATCGCTGAAATCATGTAACTTCCGCAATGCCAACGGATTTTTCCGCCAGGTAGTGCCAATTTTTTTATCTAGTAAGTGTGCCAGCGGACGGTCGCCGATTTGAATCCAGCGTCGTGGGGTAATGCCATTGGTCTTATTATTGAACCGCTCCGGAAAAATCTGGAACAGGTCGTGCAAAACATCTTTTTTCAGTAACTCACTATGAATCGGGGCCACCCCGTTGATCGCGTGGGAGCCAATGGTTGCTAAGTATGCCATCCGTACCTGCCCGTTACCTAAAGGAGCAATACGATCAATCATGGCTTGCCCAAACTGCGGAACAAAAGCCAGACGGAAGCGCCGATCGATTTCCTGAACGATTTGATAAATCCGCGGCAACAGACCACTGAACATATCAATCGGCCAGACTTCAAGTGCTTCGGATAGCAACGTATGGTTGGTGTAACTCATAACCTTTAATGTAATCCGCCATGCCTCGTTCCAACTGACATGTTCATCATCCATCAAAACCCGCATCAACTCAGGAATCGCCATCGCCGGGTGGGTGTCGTTAATATGAATCGCAACCCGATCGGCAAATCCCGCCATGCTGTTATGTGTCCGCCGGTAATGACGAACAATGCTTTGAATCCCGGCACTGGTGAAGAAATACTCTTGGCGCAACCGCAATTCTTTTCCGGCATTGTCAGAGTCATCCGGATACAGGATCTGGGTGATTTGATTAATCCGTTCTTTTTGTTCCAAGGTGAACCGCGATCCGGTATTAATCGGCGCTTCGGCGGACCATAGCCGCAGATTGTTCACGACGCCATTGTGATACCCGACCATGGCAACATCATAAGGTACGGCTAGCACATCGTCAGTTTGGTGATAGATCACCCGCAAATTCCCGCTGCGACTTGGTTTTAATTCCACCCAGCCGCCGAATTTAATCGTGACCGCCCGATTCTCCTTACGCGTCTCCCATGGGAACCCATTGCGCATCCAGTCATCTGGCAACTCAACTTGATAACCGTTAACAAAGGCTTGTTTAAATAACCCATATTGATAACGAATGCCATTGCCATTGCCGGCCATCCCTACACTAGCCATCGCATCCATGAACGCCGACGCTAATCGTCCCAGCCCGCCGTTGCCTAACCCAGGATCCGCCTCGGCATCAAAAATCTTCTCCGGATGCAAGTCCAGGGCATGTAACCCTGCCTCAACCGCATCCAAAATGCCCAGATTTAGCAAATTAGACTGCAACAGCCGACCCGGTAAAAACTCGATTGAAAAGTAATAAACCTGTTTGGTCTCTTCTTGCTCATACCGCTTCTTGGTGTCAGCCCAAGGTTGGGCAATGTATGTCCGCGTCAACAAGGCCAATGCCTGATAAAGCTGTTGTGAAGATAGGTCTTCAAGCGGTGCCGCATACATTTTCAAGGCCATGTCTTTAAAGTCTGCGATGAATTGTTCCTTTGTTAATGCCATCAAATATACACCTCATCAAAATTAAACCATCGCAACCATTTTGGCGAACATGAACAACGAGGTCTCATCGAATGTCCGATCCGCATCTAAGACGAAATGCCGTCTTGTCGGCTGCGACTTTCATTCGACATGACCTCGCGATGACACTCATGCTTTACCTAGGATGCGATTATACCCCTTCAAATAAGCCGCCGCCGAATGATGCCAATCAAAGTCCATCGCCATAGCCTGTTGTTGCAAGCGGGCATAAACTTTTGGCTCATCGAAATAAACGTGTTTCGCCATGCACAGAATCTTGGCCAACACGCCGGCATTGTAATCCCAGAAACTAAAGCCGGTGCCAGCGCCGGTTTCGGCATTGTACGGCGTGACAGAATCACGCAGGCCCCCGGTTTCATGCACAATCGGCAACGTACCATAACGCATCGCCATCATCTGCGCCAATCCGCTTGGCTCAAACGCACTTGGCATCATGAAGTAATCGGCACCGGCATAAATCCGTTGCGCCAACGCTTCATCAAAATCAATTCGAACCGCCAATTGCCCTGGGAAACGATCTTGCAACGACAGAAGATCTTCTTCCAAGTCGCGATCACCGGTTCCGAGGATCACGACCTGGACGTTATTTTGAACCAGGAAGTTTTCTAAGGCATCAACGAGCAAATCGGCCCCTTTTTGCCGGGTCAGCCGACTCACCATCGCAAAAAGCGGATCCGAACGTTTCGGCAGATGCATTTCTTCTTGCAAAACGCGTTTGTCTTTCGCTTTACCCTTTAAATCCTTGGCACTGTAGTTATACGTCAAATGCGGGTCGGTTGCCGGATTGTAGACTTCATCATCAATGCCGTTCAAGATCCCGACTAATTTACCACTTTGTTTGCGTAAAGTGCCATCCAAATGCTCGCCAAACGCCGGTGATTGAATCTCCTGAGCATAACTAGGGCTAACGGTCGAAACCAGATCAGCAAAGTTAATCCCGCCTTTTAGCCAGTTCACCGAGCCGTCCTGAGCAAAGCCGTCATCATTAAAGCTTTGCCGTCCGATACCAAAAACTGTGTCCAGAATCGACGGCGGAAACCACCCTTGAAATTGCAGATTATGGATGGTTAGCTGCGTTTTAATCGCTTGATAAGGTTGAATCCAGCCATATTTTTCCTTCAATAGCACCGGAATGAACGCTGTGTGCCAGTCATTGGCATGAATGATATCGGGAATCCACTCAATCACCTGCAGCATTTCAATCACGGCCATTTGGAAAAAGCCAAACCGACCGCCGTCATCCCAATAACCGTATAAGCCGTCACGATCAAAATATTGTCGGTTATCAATCAGATAATAGGTGACATCGCCTAGCTTAATCGTTTTAAGGCCGACATAAACCGGTTGTCCGCCTATTTCAATCGTAAAATGGGTCAGATTTTTGACTTTAGGCAAATACTTCGCAGGAAATTTGCGTTCGTAAAAAGGAATTGCCACCCGAATGTCAACGCCTTGTTTCTTAATGGCTTTAGGCAATGCATAGGTGACATCGCCTAAGCCCCCGGTTTTATAAAACGGCGCGCTTTCGGCTGCAGTAAAAAGTACTTTAAGCACGGGCCGTCACCCCCTGGCCATCTGGTTGAAAGACTTTCTGATTCTTGGCAAACACTAATGGTTCTTCCGGTGTGCCTTCCAAAGCTAGATTCGGTCCAATGATAACACCTTTGTCTAAAATTGCGTATTTTACGCTAGAACCGGTCCCGATCTTGGTGCCTTGCATCACAATACTGTGATCCACCAAGGCATCGCGATGAATATGCACATTCCGGAAAAGAATCGAGTGATTGACTTCCCCTTCAATAAAATCACCGGTCCCTAACAGACTGTTGGCAACATGGGATTCGGTTGAGAAAAATGTCGGGATTTCGTTCTTATTCTTGGTTTCAATCGAGTTAGCACTATATAACAAGGCTTGGTAGTTTTGGTCTTCTAACATGCTCATGTTGGCGTCAAAGTAACGCTTGATTGTATTGAGTTTGGCCAAAAAGCCGGTATATTCAAACGCGTTGGCATTGTTTTGCAAAACCGCTTCCCGCATAATCTGTGGCAGACGTTTAAAGGTCGGCGCTTCCGAAGCATCGGTGAGCAAATCGATCAAGTCAATCGTGCCGATCAGGTAAATATCCATGAACGCCGGAATCTTGCCTTCTTTGAGGTGTCCCCGATTCTCCGCGGCCGGAACAACCGAGCTTGCGGTTCCCAATTCGGTCATATCCAAAGTCAGGTCTTCCGGTTGCATGGCAGCTTCCGGCAGATTCTTATACACCGCCGTTACCGGACTTTCACCGGCTTGATGGTATGCCACAATCGCATCAATATCGACATTGGCGACATTTTGGGTTCCCATGATAATGGTATATTGAGCGCTGCTTTTACGCAGAAACTGAAGATAATCGTCAAAATACCGTGCCCGCAGTTGCGGATCTTCATAATCGCGGCCAGCCATGTACGGATACGTGAAAACACCACCTGTTATCTGATCCATATTCCAGGTTGAGCCGCTGCGGATATGATCCGTGACACTACGACCCGACTTGGGCAGAAAAATCGCCACACTGCGGACATTTGCATGATCCAATGACGACAGCGGAAAATCAATGAGACGATAACGCCCAGCAAATGGCAGCGTTCCAATCGGGCGGGCTGCTGTCAATGGCTGAATTTGGTCATCTTTTTCATTCAGATCAATGATTGCTGCTAAATCGCCTTTTCTCATTCTTTTTCAGTCCTTCCTAGAACTTCCCCATAACCAACAACACTAATTTCGTCCGGTTTGCCAATCACCTTACCGTTATCCCCGATGATCGCATTTTCGCCAACAATCGCATGATCCACAGTGACATTCTTGCCGATCACGGCGTTTGGCATGATCATGCTGTCTTTGATCACGGAACCTTCGCCAATCTTGACATTCTGGCTCAGGATACTGTGCTCAATGGCACCGGCAACATAGCAGCCATCCACAATCATGGAGCCTGACACTTTGGCAGTCTTGGTTAAAAACATTGGCGGCAAAGCTTCATTTTGGCTGAAAATCCGCCAGTTGCGATTGCCGATGTTCAATGGATTATTCGGATTCAAGAATTCCATGTTGGCTTCCCACAGACTCTGAATCGTCCCGACATCTTTCCAATAACCACGGAACGCATACGCATAGCTGGCTTCGTTATGGGTCAGATAGGCTGGGATGACATCGTGCCCGAAATCTTCCATCGCCCCATCGGTTGCATAGCTTTCAGTCAAATACTGTTTAAGGGTTGGCCAGTTGAAAATGTAAATCCCCATTGAAGCCAAGTTGCTCTTAGGCTTAGCTGGCTTTTCTTCAAATTCGATAATCCGATCCGTGTCATCGGTGTTCATAATCCCAAACCGCTTGGCTTCGTCTTTGGCAACCGGCATAACCGCCACGGTCAATGAGGCTTTTTTGGCCTTGTGGTAATCCAACATGGCCTGATAATCCATCTTGTAAATATGATCACCGGATAGAATCAGTAAATATTGCGGATTATAAGAATCGATATACGCAATATTTTGATAAATCGCGTGCGCGGTACCTTCAAAGAATTTTTCGCCTTCACTTGACGCGTATGGCTGCAGAATCGTAACCCCGGCGCCACGCTCGTTGAGTCCCCAGCTCGCCCCGTTTTGAATATGCCGATTCAATTCAAGCGGTTGATACTGGGTAATGACACCTGCCGTATTCACCCCTGAATTAGCCAAGTTACTTAGGGTGAAATCAATAATCCGATAGCGACCTCCAAAAGGTACCGAGGGCTTGGCAGTGGTTTTGGTTAGTTTACCCAACCGTGTGCCTTGACCCCCAGCGAGAATGATACCTAACATTTCAGTACTCATGATGACGGCGCAACTTGCGCCTTCCCCCCTCACTTCTTCTTATGCTTCTTAACAATCAGGTCTTTTTTCACCGGTCGCGTTCGGGCAGGCGCCGTCCCCCAATCGCGTTGATGACTGATGGCCGGTCGTTCCTGATTTGAAATTGCCAGTGGCGGCTGCTTTCCGGAAAGTGCGGCTGGCCGCTGATGGTGCTTGGTCGCCAGCTTTTTAGGCAACGGCTGCAGTTTTTTGGGAACAATTAGTAACGCGCCCATTGCTGGCAAAATCACATCTAACCAAGCCGGCTCGCCGTAATGATCACCTAGTTGGGCGGTTAAAGTCGCCTGCCATTTGGTCCAGGTACCGCCAAAGTCAAGGTTTTCCGTATTCAAAAGAATCGTGTACGTGCCCAAGCTGGGGACTGGCACGCGGAAGTGGTCTTTTTGCACCGGAACAAAATTTAACGCGACCACCGTGAAGTCATCTTTTTGCTTACCATAACGGATGTAACTCATGACATCCGGTTCATCCGCCATTGTGATCTTAATGCCAAGTGGTTCATGATCCTGTTGCCAAAGACTCGGTCGGTTTGTATAGATATGATTCAGCGTTTTCGTAAAAGTTTGCATTTTATGATTCATCGGGTCTTTCAAATCAACCCACTCAAGCTCGCTCCAGTCACGCCATTCAAGGAATTGACCCCATTCGCTGCCCATGAATAATAGCTTTTTCCCCGGGAACGTCATTTGCCACACGTACATGGTGCGTAGATTGGCAAACTGGTTGTACCGATCGCCAGGCATCTTGTGCATCAGGCTCTTCTTCCCGTGAACGACTTCATCGTGGGAAAACGGTAAAACGAACTGTTCGTTATACATATACATAAATGAAAACGTCAATAAATTCATATCACTGTGGCGATAAACCGGATCTTCTTCAAAGAACTTCAGCGTATCGTTCATCCAACCCATGTTCCATTTGTAATTGAACCCCAGGCCACCGGTATTAATCGGCGCTGACACCTTAGGATAGGCTGAACTTTCCTCCGCCATCATCAAGACATCCGGATGCTTGGCAAACACCTTCGTATTCAGCTGCTTCAAAAAGGCAATACCCTCAAGATTATCGCGGCCGCCAAACCGATTGCGATCATTTTCTTTGCCGGCGTCATAATCCATGTACAACATATTCGAAACTGCATCCACGCGCAGGCCATCGAGGTGACAATGATCAAGCCAATACATCGCGCTGGAAATCAGAAAACTTTGCACTTGTGCTTTGCCTAAATCAAAATTCCAGGTTCCCCAGCGAACATTTTCGGCGCGGTGCGGATCGGTGTATTCAAACGTCGGGGTACCATCGAATTGAGCGAGCATATCGGTATTCTTAATGAAATGCCCTGGCACCCAATCCATGATGATGCCCAGCCCGGCGACGTGAGCGGCATCCACCAATCTCAGAAAATCTGCCGGGTCGCCAAACCGGCTTGTCGGGGCAAAGTAACCCATCAGCTGATAGCCCCATGAAGCGTCAAGCGGATGCTCCATCAACGGCAAAAACTCAATATGGGTATATCCTAATTCCTTGACATAAGGAATCAGCTTATCAATCGCATCCTGATAGGTCATATACCCGCCATCCGGACCGGCATGCGTGTCGCGGATAAAAGAACCTAAATGCACCTCATAAATTGCCAGTGGTTCATCATATGGTCGCCACTTACTACGCTTGCTTAGCCACGAATCGTCATGCCATTTGATTCGCGGAATATCAACCAGTCGGGCAGCACTGCCTGGCTTACGTTCAAATCCAAACCCATATGGATCAATCTTTTCATGTGTGGCCCCATCCGGACCGACCACCTGGTACTTATACAACTGTCCTTTCTTGGCTGCGAGTTCGCCGTACCAACAGCCGGTTTCTCCTTGCCGGGTCAGCGGACTGCCGCGCCAATCGTTAAAATCGCCGACAACTTTAATCTGTTGGGCATGTGGCGCCCAGACGAGAAACGACCATTTGCCAGGTGAAACTTCATGGGCACCAAACCGATTGTAACTTTGAAAATCCTGCCCTGAGTTGAAGAGGTATAACCAATCTTTTAATCCTTGGATCATGATCACTCCCCCCAATCACATCATCCGACTCGTTGCATGTGGTTCAAGCATCACGAATATTTCCTTCCGCCACAAGTGTAACAGCACGACCATGAAAAGGCTCAAGAAACGCTCACCGGATCACTTTTTTTAAATCTGACCACCCTTGCTGCCAAGAGGAATATAATCCTCCTCGCCGTTAATTGTAACCGCTTTCGGAAAATATTAACAGTAAATACAATTTTTTTGGTTGAGTTATTTGTGAGAATAATCTAACATATAGGCTATATTATTTAATGAAAACACAATGTTGTCCAAACCGATCCCGGGATTTGTCAATCTTGTGTTTTAACCCACGCAACCACCCACTGGAGGGATGACGATGAGCGTCGATATTGATTGGAACAATCTAGGATTTGATTACATGCAACTGCCTTATCGGTATGTTGCCCACTGGAAAGACGGTGCTTGGGATGACGGCACCTTATCAAGCGATCCCAACTTAACTTTGAATGAAGGTTCGCCAATTTTACATTATGGGCAAGGTGCTTTTGAAGGACTCAAGGCTTATCGCACCAAATCAGGAGCCATTCAGCTTTTTCGTCCGGATCAAAATGCCCACCGTCTGCACAACTCAGCAGAAAAGCTTTTAATGCCACCGTTTCCTGAAGATCGCTTCGTTGAGGCGGTCAAACAAGTTGTTGCCGCTAACCATGAATACGTACCGCCATATGGCACCGGCGCTACTTTATACTTACGTCCCATGTTAATTGGCGTTGGTCCTAATATTGGCGTTGCCCCCGCCAAAGAATATATCTTTGATGTTTTCGCGATGCCAGTTGGTCCTTACTTTAAAGGTGGCATGGTGCCAACCAAGTTTGTGGTGGCCGATCAACATGACCGTGCTGCTCACTACGGCACCGGTCAGGCTAAAGTCGGTGGTAACTATGCGGCCTCGCTACAAGCCGGAAAGTTTGCCCACGAACATGGTTATGGCGATGCGATTTACCTTGACCCGATCGAACATAAATATATTGAAGAAGTAGGTTCAGCTAACTTTTTCGGTATCTCTAAGGACGGTAAAACCCTTAAAACACCGAAGTCCCCTTCGATTCTGCCAAGTATTACCAAATACTCAATCTTGGCGCTGGCACATGATCGCTTCGGCATGAAAACCGAAGAAACCAAGATTGCCATCACCGATTTAGACCAGTTTGGTGAAGCAGGCGCGTGCGGAACTGCAGCGGTCATTACGCCTATCGCCAGCATCACATACAACGATCACGAACATGTCTTCTATTCCGAAACCGAAGTCGGCCCACATACTCAGGCGATTTATAACGAACTCACGGGTATTCAGTTTGGCGACGTCCCTGCACCAGACGGCTGGATTGTCAATGTACCGGTTGATTAAAGCAAACGTCACGCACCGATTTCAAACTGTAAATTAAAAGCAGCTGTCAACGCATCTTCATGCGCTGGCAGCTGCTTTTGTATTGCCATGGATATCGCGATCTTTCTTCTAAAACTCATCCAAACAAACTGACGATTTTGATTCACACCTGTTAGCGAGCAAAGGCAATTAAGCGCCAATAATCACCAACACAAGTCTGGAGCGTAATGCGCTGACCGCCACCTGTACCGGTAATTTCGTTCCAAAGATCCTGACCGTCAGCTGTAACGGCTTCAGGCGAAACCTGAACTAACCGATAAACGTGATACGTGCGCGGACTTCCGGCGGCATCGGTCACCGTAATTGGTGAACCGATACCAAGCGAAAGCATCGCAGCAAACGCGCCGGGATTATGCCCGATAAAGTGCGTATTCTGCCCGCTAACGTTGCTGTAGTTTGCCTGACCGCCCCAAGTTGCGGCACCGTTTATTGGCGCGGCGTCCATACTTTCATTACCAATAATGTACGGAACGGTGACCCCGGCAAACATTAATACCCGACTCGCATATGCCGCTGCCGGTTTCGCCGGTTGTGCTTGCGGCTGAGCGGTTGGTTGGGTTGCTGTTTGGTTCGTGGCGGGCGGCGCCGGTTTTGGCGGGGGCGGCGCTGCGGTG
>OBWV01000192.1_pt1 | contig 71782 bp, 53 predicted proteins | sample 1495351 | NCBI WGS metagenome assembly OBWV01 (sample SAMEA2580122, study PRJEB22360) | human gut metagenome | biome: human gut; feature: human-associated habitat; material: faeces | place: Denmark | collected 2008/2010 | reverse complement strand
CCAGAGGGGGGAGTTTTTTCCATTCTAAATTTTAAATTTTCCATTTTAAATTTTTAAAACTCCACGGTTTTAAGAATGTGTTCCAAGCTGTACTCGTCGGGGATAAGTACTTGACGGGCTTTACTACCCTCGAATGGTCCCACGATGCCTGCCGCTTCCAGTTGGTCGATGATTCTTCCTGCCCGGTTGTAGCCGATGGAGAAACGTCGCTGGATAGAGGAGGTTGAACCCTGTTGGGTGTTCACTACCAAACGGGCGGCCTCTTCAAATAACGGGTCTTTTACCCCGAGATCGATGTCGCCACTCACCCCGTTTTCCGTGTCGGAAACATATTCGGGGAGTGCGTAGGCTTCCGGGTAACCCTGTTGATCCGCAATGAATTTCGTGATGGCATCTACTTCCGGGGTATCGACGAAGGCACATTGTACACGTACCATCTCGCTATCCTTGGAAATCAACATATCCCCGCGGCCGATCAACTGGTTGGCTCCCGGTGAGTCCAGAATAGTGCGGGAGTCGATCATGGAGGCCACCTTGAAGGCTATTCGTGCCGGGAAGTTGGCTTTGATGACCCCGGTGATGATGTTCGTGGAAGGTCGTTGCGTGGCAATGATCATGTGAATCCCGACGGCACGGGCCAGCTGGGCGATACGGGCAATCGGTTGTTCCACCTCTTTACCCGCAGTCATGATCAAGTCGGCAAACTCGTCTACCACTACTACTATATAAGGTAGATAACGGTGACCATTGTTCGGGTTCAGTTGCCGTTTCACGAACTTTTCGTTATATTCTTTGATGTTTCTTACGTGAGCTTGTTTCAACAGATCGTAGCGGCTGTCCATCTCGATGCAGAGAGAGTTGAGCGTGGCCACGACCTTGTCGTTATCGGTAATAATGGCTTCTTCTGCATCCGGTAACTTCGCCAAGAAATGTTTTTCGATGACGGAATAGATGCTTAACTCCACCTTTTTAGGGTCCACCATCACGAATTTCAATTGTGACGGGTGTTTTTTATACAAGAGCGATGTGATAATGGCATTCAAGCCCACGGATTTACCTTGTCCCGTGGCTCCGGCTACCAGCAAGTGGGGCATTTTTGCCAGATCGAACGTGTAAGGTTCATTCGAGATGGTTCGTCCCAGTGCTACCGGAAGGGCATATTTGGATTCTTGGAATTTCTTGGATGCGATGATTCCCCGCATGGAAACGACTTCCGGATTCTGGTTCGGCACTTCAATACCGATGGTTCCGGCTCCGGGGATCGGGGCAATGATTCGTATGCCTAAGGCTGACAAGCTTAACGCAATGTCATCTTCGAGGTTTTTGATTTTCGAGATTTTTATACCGGGAGCGGGGACAATTTCGTATAACGTGACTGTCGGTCCGATGGTCGCCTTGATCTTGGTGATCTCTATTTTATAATGGCGCAATGTCTCGATAATCGTGTTTTTATTCTCTTCGAGTTCTTCCGCTGTTACTTTTTGCGAACCGGAAGAGTGTTCTTCCAGTAATTCTAGCGGGGGATATTGATAGTTCGATAAATCGAGAGTCGGGTCGTACTCCGTGTCCGGCATCAAGTTTTTGGTTAATTGCTCTTCCAGCTTGTCAGCCATAACGGTCAATTCAATATCGTCATTGGTGAGCGGGAGAGTATCTTCTCTGTGTTCATCTTGATTTTCAGGGTTCTTGTCCACGGATAAATTGAAGTGATGTTCTGTCGTGAATTCCTCTTCGGGATCATGCAATTCCAGTTTTTCTGATTCATCCGGATGGGGCGTGTCAAACTCATGACGGGGGAAAAGTTCATCTTCAACAGGCGGAACCTTTTCTATATCCAATTTCTCTTTTTCTTCGGTATCGATGTCCTCTTCTTTTTCTTGCAGGTCTTCCGGCTCTTCAGTTTTTGCCATCTCTTCTCGTTTCCGGGTAAGAGCGGCTTCTTGTGCCAAGGCCCTTTCTTCCTTGAGTTGAGCCCGACGTGCGAAGTAATTCTTGATCATGGTCATGCATTTGTTGAAAGCGTTCTCGAATCCAAAGAAAAGAATGGCTGCAAACGAAACAATCAACAGGAAGAACGAGCCGATTTCCCCGATAAACGAGTTCAGCCAAAAACACACGAAATAGCCGTGAGCTCCACCCGGGAATACGTATCCTGTGGGTAAGAACGTGAAAATATATCCCAATAACAAGGAGCACCAGATGATTAGGACAAAGCTAATGATGATCTTTTTCCCGAATTTCTTGATATTCCGTCCGGCAATACGTAGCCCGATGATAAATAGCAAGTAGCAGAATATGAATGACGAAACTCCGAACCACCGGTTTATGAGCAAATCGGAAAGAAACGCTCCTAGTTTGCGTCCCGGGTTTCCGACGACAATATCCGGGTTGGTCATTAATTCCCGGGTCTCTTTATCGATCAGACTCTGGTCCATGCCACCGGTGAAAAAGAAACCGACGAGGGACACCAGCAGGTAAATGGAAAATAGCATAAAAATCAGCCCAACAACTACACGTGTCCGGGGATCCTTCAGAAAATTAAAGGAATAGGGGGTACGTGTTTTACCACTCTTTTTATTGTTTATACGTGTTATCATGTAAATTGAAATTATCGAAATCGCAGGTACAAATATACAAAATGTAAAATTTAGAATTTAGGATTTGGAATGAAAAGATTTTGGCACGCCTCAAAACATAGTTAAGGTATATTAATTAAGAATTTCTTAATAGTCAGTTGGCAAGGATATTGCTAATATTGTAATATACAAACAAAATGTGGATACTTTACGTTTAATCTATAAAGGAGATAAAGATATGACAATGAGAAAATCATTTTTAAATTTAGGACTGGGGGTTGTTGGCGGTTGCCTTGCTTTCGTGGCGATAGATGCCATTCGAGGGGAAAGTGCTGCACCGGTTTCACAATTGGAAATTGCATCTCCCGCGGCGGTTCGTCCTGTTTCACTCGCGTCTAACACGGCTCTTCCTGTTGGGGGAGCGGGTAGCGTGGATTTGAGGGAGGCTGCCAAAAAGACAGTTCCGGCTGTTGTTCATGTCAAAACAGTACAAATGGGACGGGAATATATAGGTAACCCACTATTGGAGTTTTTTTACGGTTATGCCCCGCATACACGGGAAACCCCGCAAAAAATGGGTATTGGGTCGGGTGTAATTGTCTCTGAGGACGGGTATATTATCACGAATAATCACGTGATCGACAAGAGCGACAAGATTACGGTGACCTTAGATAACAAGACGGAATACGAGGCCAAGGTAATCGGGACAGATCCTAGCACGGATATTGCTTTATTAAAAGTAGAAGCAAACGGACTTCCTTATCTGGAGTATGCGAATTCGGATGACGTGGAGTTGGGAGAGTGGGTTTTGGCCGTGGGTAACCCGTATAATTTAACCTCAACGGTTACAGCAGGAATTATCAGTGCCAAAGCGAGAGAGTTGGGGATAAACCGGAGCCAGATGAGTCTGGAGTCATTCTTGCAGACAGATGCCGCAGTGAACCCCGGTAATAGTGGGGGTGCGTTGGTGAATGCCAAGGGTGAGTTGATTGGGATCAATACGGCAATTGAATCCCCGACAGGCTCTTACTCGGGTTACTCGTTTGCCGTACCTTCGAATATTGCCCGTAAAATTGTCGGGGATTTGAAGGAGTTTGGTACGGTTCAGAGAGCGATGATGGGAATATCCATGTGGAGAGACGAGTTGACGCCTGCTGTGGCGAAAGAGCTGGGAACGGATGAAGTGAGCGGAATATATGTATATGAGGTGATACCTAACGGGGCGGCAGCTAAAGCCGGAATAAAGAAAGGAGATGTAATCAAACGCATAAATGGTATCGAGATAAAGACAAGACCGGAGTTCCAAGGACAGTTGGCTAAATATCACCCGGGAGCGACTATTTCCGTGACTGTGAGCCGTGGAGGAAAATTAAAGGATTTGGATGTGGTACTCCAGAACACGTATGGTGATGTTGCCTTGGTGGATAAGAATTATACCGGAATACTGGGAGCCACGGTGGAGCCGTTGAGTCGGGAGGACCGTTATCGCTATCGCTTGAACGGGGGTGTGAAAATTATAGATATAAAGAATGGCCCTTTTAAAGCGATTGGTTTGGATGAAGGATACATTATCGTGAAAATTAATAACACGGTGATTTATGATAAAGACGATTTGGTACGGGCGCTGAAAGCGGCAGAAAATGAGGGTGTTCTTGTGACAACTATCTCGCCGCGAGGACGTGTCGAGTACTACGCTTTATCTTTACAGAATTAAAAAACGTTAATATTGGAAAGGTGTCGATTTTAACATATTGGTTTATGGATAAATTGTTCTACCTTTGCGACATATTTGGGGGAGAATATTAGAAGACTATGAGACAGCTAAAGATAACAAAATCTATAACGAACAGAGAGAGTGCTTCTCTTGACAAGTACTTGCAAGAGATTGGTAAGGAGGATTTGATTACGGTTGAAGAGGAAGTTGAGCTTGCCCAGCGAATCCGGAAAGGGGATCAACGGGCTTTGGAGAAACTGACTCGGGCAAACCTTCGTTTCGTGGTATCTGTTGCAAAACAATACCAGAATCAGGGATTAAGCCTTCCGGACCTTATCAACGAGGGGAATTTGGGTTTGATTAAAGCAGCAGAGAAGTTTGACGAAACGAGGGGATTCAAATTTATTTCTTATGCCGTATGGTGGATTCGCCAATCTATCCTGCAAGCATTGGCAGAACAATCGCGTATTGTACGTTTGCCATTGAATCAAGTTGGATCTTTGAATAAAATCAATAAAGCATTTTCTCGTTTCGAACAAGAGCATGAGCGTCGTCCGTCACCGGAAGAGTTGGCAGAGACTTTGGATTTACCGGCTGAAAAAGTTGCCGATACTTTGAGAGTGTCCGGCCGTCATATTTCCGTGGATGCACCTTTCGTTGAGGGGGAAGACAACAGCTTGCTCGATGTGTTGGTAAACGATGATTCTCCTGTTGCGGACAAGACGTTAATTAACGAGTCCTTGTCAACGGAAGTAGAGAGAGCATTGGCTACATTGACCGAAAGAGAACGTGATATTATTCGTTTGTTTTTCGGTATCAATTGCCAAGAAATGACATTGGAAGAAATTGGAGAGAAGTTCGGGTTAACCCGTGAACGTGTTCGCCAAATCAAGGAAAAGGCTATTCGCCGTCTGCGACATTCTTCCAGAAGTAAGCTATTAAAAACTTATTTAGGATAAATGAAAAGCGCCAGTTGGCGCTTTTTTTTATGTTTTAATGACCTGTTATTGACATCGTTTTCGTTAATAGGTCAAGAGTATTGACAGTTTCACTTTACGTTATAAATCTAATGCACATAGAGAGGTCGTCTAACAAGTCTTATCCAGTGTTAAAACTACCCCCTCCAGCTCCCCCTTATACAGGGGGAGAGTTGATTTCCAAGCGATTTCTCCCCTGTGTAAGGGGGAGTTAGTGGGGGTAGTTTTTCAAAATTGACTTTTTGGACAATTCCTCCTAAAATTAGCTCCTTCCCGTTTTATGCGGTTGTTATTTTCACGTGTTGGGAGGGAGAGGCCAGGTAACCGTTTGCTGAAGTGGCGAAAAGATAGACGTTACAATTTTCTACCGACCAGATCTCGGGTAATTCGATCGAGGTTACTCCCGATTCTCCACGCGCTCTTAATGATACGATCCCGCTGAGATTTGTCTTGGTTTCGAGGATGGATGCGTAGAGAAGATCCTTCGGGTCACTGTTCAGCAACGAGTTCGACAGTGCTTCTTGTTGGAACACGAGCATCCTGCCGTCGGCGTTGTACGTTACCGTGACTTCGAAGAAACAGGGCAGTTTGCCGTCCGATACCTGTAGCTTTTCGAGGTCAATCGTGGCCTCGTAGTTTTCATCCACTTCCACGAAGTTTTTGTTTGCTCTCACGAACTCGTTCGACGAGGAACGCCCCTTTGCTTTTTCTGGGAAACCGGTTCGAGTCGTTTCGATTAGTACCCGTGCTAATTGTACGAGCATCGTGAAGGTTGCTCGATGACGAAGTTGTTTCGGGGTTTTCGCATTTTTCACGTGTGCGACTTTCGCCCGGGCGAATGTTTTACCGTGCATGATGTAATACGTTACATTTCCCACGGATTTTCTCAATTTTTCAGCCATTGGCGCTTGATATTCTGCCATAACTTTTAGGTTTTAAGTGATTATTAATTTTAAAGGATCCTTTCTTATATAATATAAGAAATGGCTTTAATACCCCGGTTGTAAAAGTTAAATAATGTTAGATACATTGATCCGCTAGCATCGTGTGGATCGGTGTATTTGTAATATGCTGTTTGCTCGTTGTTTGGCTAGGGTTTCTCCGTGCTTTCTCCGTGTCACTTGCGAGTGACGCTAGAAAAACATTTGTTTGGGAAGGGGGGTATTTTTGTCCAAAACTATATTTTAAGATAGAGAGAGGGTAGCATGACTAGAGGGAATTCAAATGTTTCATGAATAAAAAAAGAGAATTATGGCAAAAGTGGGAAATTGTTTAGGAGGTTTTTCCGGGAAAATCGGGAATGTAGTTTATTATTATTGTAACGGGAATTTGTACGCACGGCGTCGACCGTATAGGAAGATGTTGGTGAGGAGCAAGAACCAGCAATTATGGCAGAATCGTTTCAGTGCCTGTATTTCGTTCTATCGTTCATTGAATGGTGTTTGCGTGAAACCGATTTGGGTGAAGCTGGGTAAATTAATGAACATAAACGGGTTAAATGCTTTTGTTTCTTCGAATATCCAGGCTTTTAACGGGGAGATGGGTATTAGTAATTACGAGGAGATTCATTTTAGTAAAGGAGTTTTGAAGGTGCCTATGGGTTTCGAAATTAGGGAAAGAAAGGGAAACAAGTTGGACGTGTGTTGGGATACGGGATGGCAGACTTCGCTTGATGCTGGTACGGATCGGCTTTGTGCAGGGGTGATTTATGATGACGAGCCTTTGCGTCCGTTGCTGGCAGAAAATGTGACAGGAATCCGGTCGGAAGGGATAGGAATGATCGAATTGAGGGAAGGAATTACGAAATGTTATCACCTGTATTGTTATTTCATGTCAGGGGATGGACGGAGTTATTCTGGCGACAAGTATTTCCGGGGATAAGGGAAAGGCGGTTTGCAGCGTGTTGACGAAAAGGGGGCGAGGGAACGTCACATGTTCCCTCGCTTGTAGCGAATACTTTGAAGGTTCATAGACCGAATGAGGATGATACTGTCTAAATAAAGGACACAGGTTAATTTACATCCTCGATTAATTTGTTCAAAAAGTTGAGAATAACCTGTGGCAGCAAAAAATTAATTTTATAACACAGTTTAAATTCCATTTTTTCATGTTTGAGAATCGAGTAAATTATTTCTATTGATGATCCTCGTAACGATTCATAACATCAATTATGTCACCTTTATCATTCCGGATAGTGTCTTTTACCCACTTACCGGGTTTACGATGCTTATATGGAATCACGATTTTGTTTTTTTCGGCTCTGGATAATTTATCGTAATCTCGAATTCCCATGCCATGTCCAAAGGCGACATCAAAAATAGTTAAATCCTCCCAAAAATAGACTTTTGCGGCATACTCGCTGTAGAATATTTCCTTTTCCATATCATAAGGATACTCTACCGTGTAATATATCCGTTTCATGTTTTTTCTGATAATTGATGGATGAAGGTCTCTGGAAGATTTAGACACTCGCCTGTACTTGATAACAGGTTCTTTATATTCCCGATAATAATCTCGTCCGTGTTTCAAGACCACCTGTTTCGTTAACTTGATCAATTTTTCGTCAAGCTTCTTTTTAGCTATACTATCTTTAATCACTACCGTATCTTGCTCTTGAGTGTATGTCATGTTATTAATACCCAAGAGGCAAAATACAACCAATAAAATGAATTCAAACTTTTTCATCTCTATATTATTTAAGGAATTTCTCTTCTGTTAGGACCATAAGTGTACATTTGTTTCGGATTATCTTTTATATCTACTGGATCTCCCGCAAATACTTGATACAAATAATCATATACCAGCCCCGGCAAACTACCTTCTGTCATTACAAGATAAGAATATGGTCAAAATTAAAAAAATACTGGATTTTAAATAACTAAAAATGACCTTCCTTTTCATAACGTTAAATTTTGAATGTAAAACACCTTTTCTTCACAACACTATAGTGGACTATTTTAGTATATGATATAATTTCTATTGAATTACATCTTACTTATATGTTGTCATTAAAAATTTTAGTGGTTGTACAAACGCTCCACAATTTAATTATAATTTTATAATTAACAACAAAAACATCAATATGTTTTAGACCGTTTTACGCATTTAGCTTGTTTTGTATGCCATATCACATTATGCAATAAATACATATGTTTGTCTATTTTATATTAATTCTAAATAAGTAAAAATGCATAAAAATATGATGATTCAAAAAAAAACTTCGTCATGGAGTAACTCAATCACTTGGATGAAAATGGATTCGAATTTGCTTTTCAACCGCTTTTTTGTTGTTATGTGATTGATATGTAGTTTGTTGTCCAAAATAAATACACGAAATCTTTCACGAATAATAAAGGCTTTTCGATTGATAATCAGAAGAAAAGCCTTTATTATTCAATCACGAAAAAGACTGTCTAAACTTGTTAGACAGCTTTCTTGTAATCATTTTATTATTTAGCAGGTTTATTCCGTCCTGTTTTTCAATATACTATTTTGTTTTCTTGGGTGATTTTATGTCTTTCGTTTCTTTTTTCATTTGTACATTTATTTCTGATTTCTCGCCTACGGAGATTTCTTGGGTCTTCATTCCTTCTTTGGAAAATATCAACGTGCTATTCGTTAACGTGACCATTTTGTATCGGCCTTCCGCATTAGTTACCGTGCCAATTTCTGTTCCTTTGACCATGATGATCACTTCGGGGATCGGTTTCCCGGTTACGCTATCCGTTACGATTCCATGAATGCTTTTGGGAGAGTCGGGAGTGAGCGTGTCTGTTTTATTTCCCCATGTAAAACTGGCAATGAAGGTGCAAATAAATAGTATTTTTATCATGGTGTTCTATTTTATGTCATACTATACGGAGGTACAGAGATTTGTTTGGGGGGGTAACCCGAATCCGTGGTGATTTCTCTATATAATACAGACGTGTGTGCCAGGGCAAATAGCCTTGTATTCTATTGTTGGTTCGTTTATTACCGGATCGTTTTGTGAGATTTCGAAGTAGAAAGAATCGTCCTGCAAGACCACGTTGATAACACTTCCAAAACTTCTGACTCCAACTTTCAAGGTTTTCATACCCAAATACGAAAATACGAGCGTGTCACCGGGCATAGCGTAGATCGTGTAATGACCGTCGAAATCGGTCGTGGTGCCAATGATAGAACCCTGAATTACCACGGTTGCCCCGATGATCGGATTTCGGGCCCAGTCAGTTACGGTTCCCGTAATCCCGAATTGTGCGAACGCTTGGCTTAGCGGACTGAATCCCAGTAATAAAACAAAGAGTACGAGTACTCGTTTTGAAAATAATTTAGATTTCATAGTTGTAGAGTTTTAATTAAACATGACTGTTACTTGGAACAGCTTGATTTTAAATAAAAGACACCACTCGAACCGAGTGAGGATGAATGGAATGTGAATATTTTAATCTGGCTAAACGATTGTGTCTATGTAAAATACGCTTTCATGGCTGATCAAGCTCGTAATCATTCGAATTGAAATATTCTCTCAATTTGCGGATCGCTGAATACTTGAGTGTTTTGATCGTGTTCACGGAAACACCCATGACTTTAGCGATTTCCTTGTTCTCGTACCCTGACAGGATGAGGCGCATGATACGGGCGCTTTGCACGGGGAGCAGATCGATGGCGTGTATCAAAATTTGATTGATCTCTTCTTCGATCAACATGTTAAGTACTTTGGGATGTTCAAATTCTTCTACTTCAAGATGATTATAACGTTGTTTCTCTCTTTGTGAGCCTCGCAGGTAATTTAAGGCTTCATTTTTAATCATGGTATACAGGAAGTTATCCGTGGATTTAATGTTTTCGTAGTTTTTCCGGTTTTTCCAGAATTTGATGATAACTTCTTGGGTGATGTCTTGTGCGATGTCGGGAGAACCAATAAAGCGTAAGGCAACGGCACACATGGAAGAGTAGTGTTTTCGGATGAAAATTTCTAGCTGTTGATTTTCTCTCATAATTTGTAGCACTTATATAGACAGAATGGTTCGTGTGGAGGTCACGTTTGGAGGTGTCGTTGAAACGATGGGAGCATATTGATAGAAATATCCTTTTTTGCTTGTTACGGGATATAGATTATGGAATAAACCTTGTCTTGAGAATACAATTTGGGGAAAAATTTGATGTGAACAAAGTGTTGCAAATATAGTAGGGGTACTTTCCCCGGATGGATTATTGGAAACAAGTCCTTGAGGCTTATTCTCGGATAATTTATAATGAATGTTAAATATAGGAAGTGTTATCATACAAAATATAAGATATTTGTTCGACACAGTATATGATTATAGACACCGCCCGAAATCATGCGGGATGAATGGAATCCTGTTTTTTTATAGAATTCGGTTAATAATGATTTTACCAGTTCTGATATTTTTTTGACGACTTTAAGTTGTACGCTATAAAGCTGTGTCCTTGATTAAAACGATTGTTAAATGCAGAAAAAAATGTGATCCGGTTCATCCCGTTTTTCAGCTAGTGGTGTCTATATATCAAATGCAAGATGATATATGGTGATGAAGAGAGAACAAATACTAGCAAGGGTTATTATTAGAGTACGATTGGGTATGGCTACCGAGGAGGAGCGGGAACTTCTGGGAAAGTGGCTGGATGAAGAGGTGGCCAACCGAAGGTTGTATCGAAATATAATTAGAGGAAAGAGTATCGCCGGAAGGTTGAGGCTGGAAGATGAAATTAACCAGACCACTGATTTTCAGAAGGTGTACGAGGAAGTTGCTCGACGTTTGGCCGTGCATCGTTCCCGTCGGTACTCGTTGAGACGGATTGTCGTGGTTAGTGGTGCGATTGCGTCCTGTCTCGTGGGAATTTTCGTGGCTTTGCATCCTTTGGTGAAAGTGGAGGTTCACAAGTCGATGAGTGTGCAGGGGGAATTGAAAGAGATGAAGATCGTGAAAGAGAAGGTGATGCTTGTACTGGGAAACGGAGAGCGTATCGGGTTGGTGAAGCAGGTCCCCGATAGTCTGAAGTTGGCACAAGCCACTTTGATCGGGACGAAAGGAGGGTTATTCTATGAGGCTAACACGGATTCGGTGCCGGAGCGGGAGGAATTTCACCGGATAGAAACGGCTGTGGGGGGAGAGTATTTTGTCGTGCTGAGTGACGGTACGCGGGTGTGGGTAAATTCCACGTCTGAATTTGTTTACCCGGTACAGTTTATTGGTGACCGCCGGGTGGTACAGCTAAAGGGTGAGGCCTATTTCGAGGTGAAACATGACCCCGCCCGGCCATTTATCGTGCAGGTACGGGATGTTGAAACTCGTGTGTTGGGGACGGCTTTCAATGTCAGCGCTTACGAGAACGAGGAGTCGGTTTACACGACCTTGCTGACGGGAAAAGTGCAGGTCAGTTTGATGGACCAGAAATCTGATATTCCATCCATGATTCTGAAACCGGGTATGCAATCTTACTGGAAAAAGGGAACGGGAGAGTTTTCCGTGAGGAAGGTAGATACGAAAAATGTGGTGGCTTGGCGTTACGGGGAATTCGTGTTTGATGAGGACGATATAGAGGTGGTGACCCGGATGTTGTCCCGTTGGTATGAGGTTCGTTTCGTGTATGACGGGAAAAGGAAAGGGCGACACACGTTTAGCGGGAAGATGAGTAAGGATGAGAAGTTGGAATCTATTTTAAAAATGTTGACTCTGGCGGGAGGACCGGAATTTAGGATGGAAGATGGAATTGTACATATCGTAGAGAAAAGGTAAAAAAGAAATGCCGGAAATGTTTAGGAGGCATTCCCGGCTTGGGACCTTGCTGATAACAAGGCACTTGTTTAATTAAAACAGAACAAAGTTATGAAAAAAAACTGCAAAGCAAAAGTGTTTTGTAGACTTTCGGTGATGCGTGGTGCGTTATGCGGATTGTTATTACTATCCCTAACCACGTTGTTTACTCACTCACCGGTCTATGGACAACAGAATGTGAAAAGAATTTCTTTAAAACTTGAGGCAACTAGTTTGCTTGAGGCGTTATGCGAGATCAACCGGTTGGGTGACAATGTGGTTGTGTTTAAAAAAGAGGAGGTGGAGCGGGAAACCAAGCGAGTGACGGTTGACCTGAAGAACGTGACAGTTAAGGCAGCGGTAGAGGCCTGTGTGGATGGGACCGGATTAACTTGTGTGGACTTCGAGGGAAAGGTAGTCGTGACTCCTCGGCAGCAACCGACTTCGATCACGGTTACGGGCACTGTGCGGGATGTGAACGGTGAAGTTCTACCGGGGACAACGGTAATCGTGAAGGGGGATTCCCTGTTCTTGGGGACGAGTACAGGAGCTGATGGTGCATATCGGTTGACGATGCCGACAAGCGTGACGACGTTGGTATTTTCTTTTGTGGGTTATAAACCGAAGGAAGTGACTGTTGGTGGACGTACGAAAATCGACGTGGTGTTGGAAGAGGAGGTGAAAAGCGTGGACGAAGTGATCGTGACGGGTATATTTACCCGTAAGGCAAGTAGTTACACGGGTGCGGTTGTCACGATGACAGCCAAGGATATTATGCGGGCTGGAAATCAAAATTTGTTTCAAAGTCTGAAAAATCTTGACCCGTCGTTATTCATCATGGATAACTTGGAGATGGGTTCGAACCCGAATGCGATTCCGGAGATGAAGATGCGGGGTATATCGAGTTTCCCGCTGGAAGAGACAGGTGTCCGCTTGAAGGGAAATTATAAAAATAGTCCGAATCAACCGTTGTTTATCCTTGACGGGTTCGAGGTGACGGCGGAGCGGGTGATGGATATGGACATGAACCGGATTGAAAGTGTAACCTTGTTAAAAGATGCTTCCGCGAAAGCCATCTACGGTTCTAAAGCAGCTAATGGGGTAGTGGTGATCACGACTAGACGTTTGGCTGGTAACGAACAACGGGTGACTTACACGGGCAGTGTGGATATACAGATGCCGGATTTGAGTAGTTATAATCTGTGTGATGCAGAGGAAAAGTTGGAAGCGGAACGTATTGACGGGATTTATGATGATGCTAATTTTCTGTTATACACGCAAAAGCAGATGTTGTATCAGCAGCGGAAACAATTGGTTGCAGCTGGATTAGACACCTATTGGTTATCGAAACCTTTGCGTACGGGTGTGGGGCACAAGCACAACTTGAGCGTGGAATTGGGAGATGCCGAGACATTAAGAGCCGTGTTGGACGTGTCCTACAATCAAGTTATCGGTGTAATGAAGGGATCCGATAGACGGAATATTTCCGGTTCATTGGATTTGTCTTATCGGAGAAATGACTTGATTTTTAGCAATACAATGACTGTAAATAGCAATAAAAGTTATGACTCCCCTTATGGTGCTTTTAGTGATTACGCGAAGATGAATCCCTACTGGCGGGCAAAGGATCCCGAAACGGGACAGGTGGTACGTTGGGCTGAAGATCGGATTCCCAACCCGATGTATGATGCCGAGATCGGTACGTTAAAACAGGAGTCTTACGTGGATTTTTTGAATAATTTTCAAGTGGAATGGAGAGCGTTGAATGGTTTGATCCTGAGAGCTCGTGTGATGTTGTCTTTTAAACGGAATGATGGTGACGAGTTCTTACCGGCTGCGCATTCAAGTTTTGCTAATATTACGAAAGACTCTCCGGTGGAGGAACAATTACGAAAAGGATCTTATCGTTTGGATAATGGGAAAAGTAGTAACGTGTCCGGTGATTTACATGGGAATTATGCAACCACGATAGGTAAACATTCTATCTTGGCAATGGGTGGTTTTGGAATATCCGAATATTCATACGAGGCTTACGTGCATAAGGCCGAAGGGTTCCCCAATAGCCAGTCTGCAGATATTACATTTGCTCGTCAGTATGCCTTGGACAGTCGTCCGGAAGGATCGTCATCTTTGCGTCGAGAGATTAATTTCGTGTTGGGAGGTGGTTACAGCTATGACGATCGGTATTTCCTGGATTTTAACGTGCAGACTAGTGCATCTTCGCTTTACGGAAACGATAATCGTTGGGCTACGGGGTGGTCCGTGGGAGTCGGATGGAACTTGCATAACGAGCATTTTTTCCCATGGAAGGATTTGGTTCGTCAATTCAAAGTTCGGGGGTCGATCGGATTAACCGGGAATCAGAATTTTGATACCAATGAAGCGGTGGCAACTTACCAGTATTACACGGATGCGAATTATTTGGGTATGACGGGATCCTATTTAGGGCGCTTGGCAAACCCCTCGTTGAAGTGGGAACAGAAAAAAGATTATAACGTGGGGGTTGATGCAACGATTCATCGGGCCACGTTACGTTTCGATCTTTACCGAGCCGATACGGAGAATATGTTGACGGATGTTTCTGTGCCGACAAGTACGGGATTTGCGACCGTGAAAGATAACTTGGGGCTGGTACGGAATAGTGGAATTGAGGCTTATCTTTCTTATGGTATGTTGCAACAGAACCAGACTTTCTTGACCGTTTTCGGTTCATTGGTGACCACGAAGAACAAAATTATCCGGTTGTCGGAAAGTATGCGTGCTTTCAACGAGTTGCGGGATAAGATGGCTTCGGATAAAGCAAATAATCGTCCGGTGCTGAAATACGTGGACGGGGAGTCCATGGAGACTATCTGGGCTGTGCGCTCTGCCGGGATCGACCCGATGACAGGACAGGAACTTTATATTCGTCAGGATGGTTCACTGACCTACACGTATTACGAATCGGATTTATACCCGGTAGGTAATTCATTACCCAAATACAGGGGAACTTTCGGTTTCACTTTCGAGCATAAAGGATTTGGTGTCAGCACGACTTTCCGTTACCAAGCCGGGTATCAGTATTATAATAAGACATTGATCGACCGGGTGGAGAACGTGGACATGAATTATAATGTTGACAAACGGGCATTGTACGGTCGTTGGAAAGAGCCGGGACAAGTAACTCCTTTTAAACGTTTGGGAACTTTCCGGTATGATGATGATCCCTTGTCACGCCAGGAGATGACAAGGGCAACTTCTCGTTTCGTGCAGGATGCGAAGGAATTGACTTGGGGATCGTTGAACGTGTATTATGATTTTCAGGCGGATATACTTAAATATCTTCGAATGAAACGATTGAGAGTGTCTTTCTACATGGAAGAGATCTCGAAAATCTCATCTATAAAGGCCGAGAGAGGGTTTGATTATCCTTTTGCCAGAACGATGTCGTTTTCGCTTATTGGAACATTTTAATTAGTTAGATATGAAGACAATAATAAAAAATATCGTGTTGTGTGTGATATTATGCACGATGGTGGCTTGTGATAGTTGGCTGGACACGACACCCCCTTCGCAAGTACCGGAAGAAGATCAGTTCGATGATGAATTTGGTTTCCGGCAGGCCCTGATCGGTTGTTATATCGGTATGGCGGATGTTGATTTATACGGGAAACAGCTCACGTGGTATTCTACGGAAATGCAAAGCGGGCAGTACACGATTCATTCGCAGGCTTACGTGTATGCAATGGGAACCTACCAGTACACGGCCCAGCGGGCATTGAGTATACTTAACAGTGTTTGGCAGAAGGCGTATAACGTGATTGCCAACGTGAATAATGCGTTGAAATTTATAGATAAGCGGCAGGGGGTATTGGATCCGGCTTCTTACCGGATGATTAAGGGCGAATTGTTAGCTATTCGTGCTATGTTGCATTTTGACATGATGCGCTTGTACGGGTACGGGAATCTGGCTGGTCGAACGGATAAATCAACGAAACCGACCGTGCCGTATGTGACGGATTATGACAAAGAGATGACTCCCCAGCTTTCGTATAATCAGACCATAGAATTGATCGTTAAAGATTTGATGGATGCTTTGGGGTTATTGGATGATGAACCTATCACGGGAAAACATCCTGCAGATTATTACGATGCGTTGAATGACGACGGGTTCTTCAGTGACCGTACTTTCCGGTTGAATTATTTTGCCGTGAAAGCTTTATTGGCAAGAGTATATATGTGGGAAGGAAGTGATGCATCCATAGCCTTGGCGCGTCAAGAAGCGTCGGATGTGATACGTGAAGGCGAGCGTTTGGGACTCTACCAGTGGGTGACGACAGATTTGGTAAGTACAGACCCGATTCATTCCACGGAACATATTACTTCTTTAAATATTCCGGCATTCACGGATCGTTTGACGGATTATTATCTTTATAATTTCTTGGAAGGTACGGCGTATGAAGCGATTAAATTGAGTGAGGATAATTTGGTTAATATTTACCAAGAAACGGGGAGTGGGGAGAATGCCGATTACCGTCGGGAAAAGTTATTCTTCAGAAATTCCAACGGGTATTATACACCGTTAAAGTTAGCACAGGATCGTTCATCGGGATATTTAAAACTAAACCGTATGCCTTTGATCCGTCTTCCGGAAATGTACTTGATCGTGGCCGAGAGTTATTTGCGAGGAGCAAATATTGATTTGTCTCAAGCCGTATCTTACTTGAAAACGTTGCGGGAGAATCGTTCGAACTATATTGATATTAGCGGTTATACACGAGACGAGTTATTAACATGCCTGATGAATGAATATCGGCGGGAATTCTTGTGTGAGGGAGTGACCTTCTTCTATTTCAAGCGTATTGGAGCAACCGATATTCCCAACTCGACCATCGTGATGAGTGACGAAAAATATTTGTGGCCTTATCCCGCTATTGAACGGGAAATGGGACGTGTTCAATGATGATTAATAATGCTATAAATGAAAGGATATGAACAGATTTAATTTTCTGTACGCGATATGTTTTCTTTTGAGCGGGTTGCTATGCGGCGGTTGCTCGAAAGTGGGAATAGATACTTTTGATGAGACCCAAGCCACGGTAACGGTTCCATGGAATAGCGTGGACGTGAGGACTTATCCGGGATATAACTCCTTAACGAAGACTTTTGACCAGACTTATTCGTTTTGGAGTGATCCGGAAGAAGAGACGATGGTGGTGAATATCCCGTTAAAGTTGGTCGGGGATGTCCGGGATTACGACCGGGCGGTAGGGTACACGATCGTGCGGGATAGCAGCCGGTTGTTGGAAGGATCGTATAAGGTGTTGAATGCCGTTATTCCCGCCGGGGAACGTTACGGGTATCTCACGCTGGAATTGCCGAAGTTGGTTGAATTGGAAGACACGACGTGTATGATGGAAATTGTGTTGGGTGCTTCGGAGTATTTCGTGGCCGGACCACCGGAATATACTCGTATTAAATTTTCGTGGGATAATCAATTACCGATGCTCCCCAGTGGTACATTTTATGCCCGAACCTACAATTTTTTGATCAATGCAGGACAAAGTATGAATCTGGCGAACTACAATTATTATAGCCGGAACGCACATAAGGCGATTCTGGCAGCTTTAGGATGGCCGTGGCAAGCGGATCAGTGGCCCCAGTATAACCGGATGGATCCGGATGGGTATATGTTCTATAATACAGCGATCACGAATGCTTACTACGAGTTGTTACAGAAGTATCTGGATGATTACGAACAAGAACATGGAACTCCATTGTTGCATGATGGAGGACTTGCTATAAACCAACCAGTGAGAGCGCGAAAGTTTTGATAAAACGGATTAAAGATAATGAAGATGAAAACTATATATTACCTGTTGTTGCTCGTGTTGGGATACGGCCTCGTGTCGTGTTATGACGACAAGAGCACCTATGACACGAAAGAAATTCCTAACGTGGAACTGGACCTGAATGGTGTGTCGGAAACGCAGTACGTGGCGTATTTGGGCAAATTGCATATTGATATTCCCGTGAAAAAAAACGGAACCCCGGACCATCCGGATTTGGAATATAAATGGGAGATCGAGTTAAGTTCGTCAGCGGGATTGAGAGAAGTGTTGTCGAACGAACGGGTGCTTGACACGATTGCTTCCATGCCGATTCAGGCTAGTGGTTACACGTTGACCTTGGAAGTGACGGACAAAGTTTCCACGCTTAAATATTATTCTGTCTTTTCTCTAGTGGTGGAGAGCCAATTCGGGGAAGGCATTATCGTGGCTCATTCCCGTGATGGCGTGACTTCCGATTTGTCGTTAATCATGGATAAAGACATTAGCAAGGGATTTACGGGAACGGAGAAAATTCAATATGATGATATTTTCACCTCCAAGGGGGAACCTTTGGATGATTGGATTGATAACGTGGCCTATACCGTGTCGGGAGCAACATGGAGTACCTATCAGAATATCCTGTGGATGGCCGGAAAGAATGGATTGTTCCGGGCTGATTGCCGGGACTATTCCTTCCTGAAAACGGGTAAGATTATTCCTTTCGTGACCGAGACATATACTTCCGGACATTTCTATTTGGCTCCCGCAACGACGATTTTGGTGATGAATAATCAGGTGTACCAGCATCTTCGTCAGAATGATGCGATATTTATCAAGCCGGAAGTGGTTTCCGACTTGGGCGGTTTGCAGTCCAATTACGTGGATAATCGAGTGGTTGCCGCGGCCACGGGCGATGGGACTCATTCCAGCGGATCGACGATCTGGTATGATTCACAGGTAGGACGCTTCGGGCGTTTTAACGGGGCTTACTCGCAGAACAAATGTTCGTTGTATTCTTCTTCTGAAAATGACGATAATTTCCCCTTTGATCCTTCTGCCGTGCCGGGTAAAGAGGCCGTGGCCGGAGGTTTCATGAATAGCTCTTCCTTGGTGATGGTATTGAAGGACAAAGTATCGGGAGAATATTCTCTTTACACATTTTTTACTAAAAATCAGGATTATACGTTGGTTAACCCGACTCCGAGTTACTTGTATTCGGTTCCGGCAGCCATCAAGGATTTACTGGATCGTTCTGTGTCAATTTGTTTCAGTACGGTGGACCCGATCATGTACGTGGCGACAGCTAGAGAGATTCATGCCGTGCGTCTGAATATAGACGGTTCACTCAGTTCATCATTGAAATACACGGCGGTAGCAGGAGAGAATATCACTATTCTGAAATTCTACACGCAGGGAAGATATAATGTCAATTCGGAAGACTTTGACAGTGACACGGAAATTTTACTGACCTTACCGTTGAACACGAAAGCCGTGATGATGGCGACACAAGCCTCGGATTCGGAAGGATATGTTTACCTGATTCCGCAAAAAGATCCGGGAACGGGAAATTTGGATGAGGAAAAGCAGGTGAAATATGATGGTTTCGGGAAAATTTCAGATATAACAGCTCAAGGAAAATAGTTTATAATAAAACAGGCAGGTAAGGCATGACGAAAGCCTTACCTGCCATAATAGTTAATTTTTTAAAATGAATAACATGGAGAATCCGGTTGTAAAGGTGGAACATTTGTCTCATCGTTATAGTGTGCAATGGGCGATACGGGATATTAATTTCGAGATTTACGAGAAAGGGATATTGGGATTGTTGGGATCGAACGGAGCGGGTAAATCGACAACGATGAATATCATGTGTGGTGTGTTGAACCAGACAGAAGGGGAAGTGTATATTAACGGGATTAATTTTCGGGAGGACCCGATTGCGGCTAAAATGAATATTGGTTTTCTACCACAGAAACCCCCGTTGTACACGGATTTGACTGTGGAAGAGTATTTGGCCTATTGTGCGGATCTGCGTTCGGTTGCACCTAAAAAGATACGTTCTTCGGTGGACTATGCGATGGAGAAATGTGGGATCACGCATTTCCGGAAACGGTTACTGAAACATTTATCGGGAGGTTACCAGCAACGGGTGGGTATCGCGCAGGCAATTATTCACAATCCGAAGTTCGTGGTGCTGGATGAACCGACGAATGGACTCGATCCGAATCAGATCCTGGAAATTCGGGAATTGATCAAGGAGATTGCTACGGATCGTTCCGTGCTACTTTCCACGCATATCTTGTCGGAGGTACAGGCCACCTGCGACCACATCAAGATGATCGAGGAAGGGCAACTGGTATTTGCGGGGACGATGGATGAGTTTAACAATTATATCCAACCGAATTCATTCGTGGTGGTACTGAAGAATCCGCCGAGAATGACCGAGTTGGAACACGTGCCGGGAGTTAGCCGGGTGGAGGCAATAAATTCGAAAAGTTTCAGGGTATGGTTTGATACGGATGACGACGTGACGGCCCGGATGGTACACGAGAGTGTCAGCCGGGGATGGGAGTTAAGCGAGGTTTCCGTGGAACGGAGTTCTCTGGATGAAGTGTTCGCTCGCTTGTCGGGAAAAAGTAAACGTGAATCATAAGTTCGTGTAGTATGAGAAAAATATTCAAGATAGCATTGACAGAGTTATGCACTCTGTTCTATTCGCCTATCGCGTGGTTAGTCCTTATTATCTTTACCGTTCAGGCATGCATGACCTATTTCCGTTTGGTGGATATTATGTTGATGCAGCAATTTAACAAGCCTTTATGGTATAGTATAGCGAAAGAGATGTACACGGGAAGTATGGGATTATTCCCGAATATGCTGGTGCATCTCTACCTGTATATTCCTTTATTGACCATGGGATTGATGAGCCGGGAATATAGTAGCGGTTCCATCAAATTATTATATTCTTCGCCGGTATCAAGCGTGCAGATTATCTTCGGGAAATTTCTTTCCATGATGATATACAGCCTTATTCTGGTGGGGATTCTCTTTTTGTTTGTTGGGTTCACGGCATGGAACGTGCCTTCTTTTGATATGTCATTGGCTTTGTCGGGGTTGCTGGGAATTTATCTGGTGATCTGTTCCTATGCGGCGATAGGATTGTTCATGTCTTGTCTGACCTCCTATCAAGTGGTGGCGGCTGTTGCCACGTTAGGGGCTTTGGCCTTCTTGAATTACGTGGGAAGAATAGGACAGGAAGTTCCTTTTATTCGGGATGTCACGTATTGGCTGTCAATTTCCGGGCGTTCCGACGAGTTAATCAACGGTTTGATCAGCAGTGAGGATGTGTTTTATTTCCTCGTTGTGATCGGTCTTTTCCTGACGCTTTCTATTATGGTCATCTTGTCGGGGAAACGCAAGTTATCAAAAAGTATGGCTTTTACCCGTTATACTGGGGTGGTTATATTGGCCATGTTGTTGGGATACGTGACTTCCCGACCGGGATTGCAATGTTCTTACGACGCCTCGTCGATTAAACTGAATAGTCTGAATCCGGTCAGTCAGGAGATTATGGAAAAAATGGACGGTGGGTTGACAATCACGACATACGTGAATCTTTTGGAGGCGAATTTTCATCGGGGGGCTCCTTCGGAGAGGAATAGTGATGCGAATCGATTTAAAAAGTTTATTCGCTTCAAACCGAAGATGCAGATGAATTACGTGTATTACTATGCCGATGCGGGAAACGAGGTCTTGGAAGATCGTTTCCCCGAGTTGAACACGCAACAACGTGCGTGGAAAATGGCCGTCATGGAAGATTTGGATATAGAGATGTTTCTGAGCCCGGAACAGGTAGCCCAACAGGTTGATCTTTCGGGTGAAAAATATCGTTTTGTGCGTTTGTTGGAACGGGAAAGCGGGGAAAAGACCTTTTTGCGGATTTTCGATGATAGTTACATTTATCCGAGGGAAGGAGAAATCTCCACGGCCATGAAACGTTTGGTGACGAAAGCCCCCAAGGTTGTTTTTCTAACCGGGCACGGGGAACGTGATATTCAACGGGCAGGAGACCGGGACTACTACACGTTTGCCATAGACCCGACATTCCGTCATTCTTTGATTAATCAAGGGTTTGACGTGGATAGTATTACCTTGATGGGGGATCGGCCGATACCCATGGATATTGACGTGTTAGTTGTTGCAGATTTACAGCGTCCTTTGTCAACAGATGAGTTGGCTCAGCTCGAAGAATATATAGCGAAAGGCGGGAATATTGTTATTGGCGGGGAACCGGGAAAATCGGATTTGATGAATCCTCTTACGGCTTCTCTGGGCGTGAGTTTCTTACCGGGGACTTTAGTACAACCGACGAAAGCTTACGATGATAATTTGCTGGTTTGCTCTTTTGTTGAGGAGGGTGTGAATGTCGTGACTCCTTTGCGGGGACTATGGCAACAAAAATATGGGGTTACGATGCCGGGAGCAGCCGCGTTAAGTTACAAAAACGGACATGGTTTCAACGTGTACCCTTTGCTAAAGACAAAAGACGAGGGAAGTTGGAACGAGTTAACCACCGTAAATTTTACGGACGAAAAAGCTGTATTAAATCCGGAAATCGGGGAGCAAGAACAGTCCTACCCGACGATGCTTGCCTTGACTCGTAACGTGGGAGACCGGGAACAGCGGATATTCGTGTTAGGTGATGTAGATTGTATTAGTAATGCCGAGTTATTGATGTCTAGAGTTGGGATGAAAACGAGTAATTTCTCTTTAATCACGGGTATGTTCCGGTGGTTGAGCTACGGGGAATTCCCGATCGTTTTGTCGAATATACCGCCCGTGGATACGGTGTTGGAATTGAGTAAGGACACGGTGCCTTATGCGAAATTTGCTTTCACGTGGGGATTGCCTATCTTGTTCGCATTGGGATATTTTGGCGTGTGGTTTAAAAGAAGACGGAGATAATGTAATTATAAACGAATGAGAAAGATATTGAAAATAGCGGGAAATGAGTTGCGCGCTCTCTTTTGTTCTCCCGTGGCTTGGTTTATTTTGGTGATATTTGCCGTTCAGTCGGGGATGACTTTTACCGATTTGTTCCGGAGTGTTTTGCGACAACAATTTATGGGGGAACCGATAGAATATAGTATCACGACGGCTCTGTTAACAGGAATGTCGGGAACATTTACGGTGATACAACAATATTTGTATCTATATGTTCCCTTGTTGACGATGGGATTGATGAGCCGGGAATTTGGTAACGGTTCGATTAAACTCCTGTACTCGTCCCCCGTGACAGCGGGACAGATCATTTTTGGAAAATTCCTTTCTATGATGGTTTACGGGTTGATATTGATGGGCGTGTTGCTGGTTCTGGTTCTTTTTGCTTGTTGCACGGTGGAATCATTTGATCTTTCCGCGGCCTTATCGGGTTTACTCGGATTGTATTTGTTAATGTGTGCTTACGCAGCAATCGGGCTTTATATGTCTAGCCTGACCTCTTATCAGGTTGTGGCGGCCGTGGGAACATTGGCCGTGTTAATCGTGCTGAATTTCATCGGTAGTGTGGGGCAGGATATAGCTTTCGTGCGTGAAATCACGTATTGGTTGTCGATTAAGGGACGGGCAACCGTGTTTATTGACGGGTTGATATGCAGTGAGGACTTCCTGTATTTCGTCGTGGTAATTCTCTTTTTTCTGACATTGGGAATCATGAAGATCGAGGCTCACCGGGCAAAACGAAGTCAAGTGATGACGGTAGGACGTTACCTCGTCGTGATTGTGGTTACCGTGGCATTGGGGTATATGACTTCTCGTCCCACGTTTTTATGGTATTATGATGCGACAGCAAGTAAGACACAAACATTGACTAAAGAAAGTCAAAGTATACTGGAAAGGATGAAAGACGATTTGACAATTGTCACTTACGTGAATCTTTTGGGAGATAACTCTTCTTACGGGATGCCCCGTTCCCTGAAGAGTGACATGGAAAACTTCAAACCGTACATCCGTTTCAAATCGAATATCGAGCTGAAATACGTGTATTATTATAAAAAAGCGTCGTCCTACATACGGGAACGGTATGCTGACGTGAGCGACCGGGAGGTGGCCGAAAAATATGTTGATCAGATGAAATTGAATCTGAAAATGTTTTTATCTCCCGAAGAGATCGAGGCCCAGATTGACCTTGCTCCGGAAGGTTATCGTTTCGTGCGACAGTTGGTGTTACCCGACGGTTCTGCCACTTTCCTGCGGTTGTATAATGATATGTTTGTACATCCGATGGAGGCAGAGGTTTCCGCAGCACTGAAACGGTTGATCATGGAAGTACCCAAGGTGGCTTGTCTTACGGGGCATGGAGAGCGGGATATGAACAACGTGGGTGATCGGGATTATTATGCTTTTGCCAAGAATCCGACTTTTCGTTATGCTTTAGTAAATAATGGTTTTGATGTGATCGCCTATCGCATGACCGAGGGGGAGGAAATCCCGGAAGATATTCGTATTCTGGTGATTGCGGATGTGAAACAACCGTTGACCGAAAGCGAGTTGGAAAAGATTGACCGCTACGTGGCCCGTGGAGGAAATTTGTTGATTGCGGGAGAACCGGGGCGTCAGGAAGTAATGAATCCTTTGGTGGAACGTTTCGGGGTACAATTTATGCCCGGTGTTTTGGTACAGCCCAGTCGGGATTTCGATCCGGATCTGATTCGGGGGGAATTGACGAAAGATGCCGCGGAGATGTCCCTTAACTATGCCGATTTGCAGAAGAAAAAACGGGTAATCACGATGCCCGGTGCCACGGCGTTAAACTATACAACGGATAAAGGTTTTATGGTGCGTCCTGTTTTGGCCACGCGTGACACGGGATGTTGGAACGAGATAGAAACCCGGGATTTATTGAATGAGCCGGTTGAACTCAACCCTGTCGTCGGGGAAAAAGAAGGCATTTACCCGATTGCTTTGGCATTGAGTCGGAAGATGGGTGATCGGGAACAACGGATCATTGTACTGGGAGATGCGGATTGCATCAGTAACTCCGAGCTGATGATGTACCGGAAGGGTATCAAGGCGTCCAACTTCTCGTTGATCACGGAATCCTTCCGTTGGTTGACGGATGGGGAATTCCCAGTGAATACCCGTCGTCCGGATCCTGCCGACACCTCGATTTCACTGGAATTGTCATCTATGAAATGGGTGAAAGTGATGTTCGTGGGGATATTACCCCTGTTATTAATTGGTTGTGGAATATTAATCTGGCACCGTAGGAGGGGTAGATAAAATGAATATGCGTAACGTGAATATCGTGGCTCGCTATGAGTCTAAATTGTTAAGACGAGATATTGTTTTTCTGGGATTTGTAGTGATTGCCCTTGTCGGTATTTCGTTATGGCAGATGATAAAGCAAGGAAGAGTAAATGTGTTTTGGTATAAAGTGGCTCTTCCTTCCTCTTTTCCTTTTTTTAGTATGTATTACTATAACTTGGTACAAGTCCTGATTGCTTTGTTTGTGTGCATGGAGGTCGTGTACCGGGAAAGGAAAAAGGACGCGATGGAAGTATTCCTGTGCCGACCGTTTCGGAACAGTGAATACTGCATCGGTCGTTTTCTAGGAATATTTAGGATGTTCCTTTTCGTGAATATCTGTGTGTTGTTGGTGTGTATGTATATAAACCTTTGGGTTGTAGGAGCTCCTTTTAACGTGTGGATTTATGTTTTCTACCTGTTGACGTTGTCCCTCCCGACTTTAATTTTTGTATTAGGCTGTGCGTTGTGCATTTCGGGTATGGTCAAGAATCGTCCGATATCTGTTTTAGTTCTGGGACTTTGGGGATTGGGAGTATATTTCTATTTGGATGAGTGGCAGTTTGGAGCGTTTGACTTTTGGGGCAGAAACTTGCCGAATATATTTTCGGATGTGGTGGGACACCCTGATTTGCGTGGTTATTTGCTGCATCGCTTGACATGTGCTGGGTTGGGTGTTGCCGGAATCTTATTCTGGATCGCTAACATGAAACGTTTGCGGGATTGTAAAGAACATCAAGGATTACAATGGGGAAGTGGAGGTGTGGTTGTGTTGTGCAGTGTGATCTGTTTGTTTTTATTTTGGGATGCTATTCGGCAGCGGGAGAACCGTTCCGAGGAGTATCGACAGGCTTATGTCGAATATCAATCCCGTCTTAAAGCACGGGTTGCCAATCACGAAATCACCTACGAATGGAAAGATGGGGAGATGTGGTTGGATAGCAAGATGATTTTACAGAATCGGAACCAAGAAATGCTTTCGGAGATCGTGTTGTACCTGAATCCTACGTTAGAGATTTATTCTCTAAAGGAGGCCGATAGCGACGTGAGCTATCACCGGGATCTGCAGGTTATCATACTTGAACGCCAGCTTTTACCGGATGATAGCATTTCTTTACATATCTCCTATAAAGGCAAAATCGACGAGGCAATATGTTACTTGGATGTGCCTTTTGAAGAGCGGCATAATGTGGGAAGATATGATCCCGGAATGCGACGAGGTTTATTCAATTTCGGAACCCGTTTCGCTTATTTGGAGGAAAACTATACCTTGTTACACCCGGAAGTCCTTTGGTATCCGGTAGCCGTTCCCCCGGTCAACATGGTATCACCATACGCCCGCGAAATAAATTTCACGGAATATACCCTGCGGGTGAAAACATGGGAAGGGCAACAGGTTCTATCGCAAGGAGTACCGGAATACGGAACGGGTGAAGTATCTTTCAAAAATAGACAGAAATTATCCGGGATAACGCTTTGTATCGGGGATTATCACAAGAAAGAAATCGAGTTCGGTGGTCTTCAACTGGAATTTTATTATTTCCCCGGTCATGAATTATTTTTCGAGGGTTATACCGAAATCCAAGGGGAGAAATTGAGTAAGGTATTGACCATGCTCAAAGGACGTTTGGAAGCAAGAATCGGGCGGAGTTACCCGTTTCAAAAATTGATGTTGGTGGAAAGTCCTCTCTCGTTCGTTTCTTTTTTACGGAAATGGAAAACGGGCAGCGAATTTGTTCAACCGGAATTTGTTTTTTTCAATGAACGGGTTGCGACGATCTCTTCTTATGTTCCGATGACCATTGCGAAAAAACTTGCGAAGGAAAGGCAAGAGGGTTTGGATGATCCCGAAGGGATTTATAGTGTTGAACGCATGGGATTACAATCTAACTCTATGCAGCTTCAACAAAAGTTACATGATATTTTGCCCATGTACTACGATTACACGGGTTTCTTGTCTTCAGGCACTTATCCGGCAGCCAATATGTTACTTAGTAAAATGTTTACTTCTAAAAAGAAATATACAATAGGGAATGCCGGTCTGAGACCGGAGGATATGTTAGCTATTGACTGTTTGCAACAATCTAGTTTGCGTGGAGTTCTTTCTAATGATTCGTTACCTGACAAAGTGCAGGCAAGAATTTTTGAATTGGAAGCAGGAGCCTTGGGTGCTTATTTATCGGTTTTTGTTGCTCCCGAAAAGTTGTACCAGTTTTCGGAAAAGGTTTCTTCCGGTGCTCAATTTGAAGAAATTACTTTAGAGCAGCTTGCGCTGAATTTCCAGAATGAGTTAGGTGTTGATTTGCTTCCGTTTATGGATAAAATATACCAACGGGAGGGACTTCCGGTTTTTGATATATGAGATATTCAAGTACAGCAAATTATTACGGACGGTTTCCCGAAATATCAAGTTGGTTTTAAAGTATGGAATATGTCGGATATAGATGGGGTTATATCGATTATTGCTGATGATGAAACCGTGGATGAAGTGATGTCAAAACGTGAGGGAAGGATTGCTGCGGATTTTAACATGCCCATGAAAGAGAAATATTACATGATTCCGGCCGGGGTATGCAAGGAGGTAAAATTTATCATGAACGGGGATCATGGTTACATCGGGACGAATTTGGCGGCTAATTTTCCCGGCGATTATAATATTCTTTTAGTAAAAGAAGAAATTTCCAAAATAAGGGAAGGCATGGAGGGCATTTGGGATATTGATCGTCGTTTCTTCGAAAATTCCGGCGAGATCATTGTTGATAACCGGAGTGAACAATTCCAGTTGATTGATTCCGGGGAGCGGAAAAGATTGCCGTTCTTGACAAAGGAGCGTAAATCAACTTTTAAGGTGTCATTGGAGAAGAAGGAATGGACAGAAATGTTCACGGCAGAAAGCTATGGAACCCCCGTGCGGAGTGCTTTTGGTAAAGTTTCCGGAACCGGGGCGGGAAAGGCTATCTGGACGGCAGATATAAAGGAAGCAGGGAAATATGAAGTCTTTTTTTATCACCAAGTTTCATCGCTTACTTATCCACCCATTAGTTCCGTTTTCACGGGTTCTTTGTTGCATTACAAGGTATGTAATAGTTTGATTGAAGAGGAGATTATCATGGAAGCGGATCTTATTCCGGTCGGGTGGGTTTCTTTAGGAAAATTTGATTTTCCGGTCGGGCAGGCTCAAGTGATTCTGAATGACAGGGGTGGGGAGATCAAGGCTGATGCAGAGGATAAAAGTGCCGGTTTAGTACAAGTTCATGGCGTGCCGGATGATAAATTACCAGTTAAGAAACAACTGATCATTGCCGATGCCGTGAAACTGGTGCGTGTGAAGGAGTAGTTTGTTATTTAGGATTTGAAACCTGTTATATTTTTCGTAATTTTGGAGAATCATTTAAAACTACAAGAATTATGAGAAAGTCATTTTTATTTTTAGCGGATGGTTTTGAAGAGGTAGAAGCTCTCGGGGTAGTGGATGTTTTACGTCGGGGAACGATCGAAGTGAAAACGGTTTCTATTTCCGATAAGAAAGAGGTTACAGGTGCGCATGGAGTTCCTGTGGTGGCCGATCTTTTGTTGAGTGACGTGAAAGAAGAAGAGGCAGAATTCTTGATTTGTCCGGGCGGAATGCCGGGAGCCAAGAATCTGGGAGATTGTACGGCATTGGTGCAAATGATTCAAAAACACTTTGACAAAGGTGGTTACGTGGCGGCTATTTGTGCAGCTCCGGCTTTGGTGTTGAGTAAGATAAAAATGAACAAAAGATATACAATGACTTGCTATCCGGGATTTGAAGAATATTTACCAGAAGCCGAAATGCAACCTCATGGCGTGGTGGTTGATGGCAATGTGATCACGGGCAAAGGTCCGGCATACGCTTTCAAATTCGGTTTGGCTATTTTGGAGCAATTAACTTCCAAAAAAGTGGCTGAAGAAGTTGCGGCTGGAATGTTACTGGATTAACATGAAAAATTGCATTACCCTCTGCATCGTTTTGTTATGTTGCCTGCAAGGGATAGGGCAGAACACGTTGCTCCGGGCGGATGGAAAAGAAATCCGTACCCGGATTGTTCCTCCCAAGGGATATGCGAGGGTAAACGTGAAGGAAGGTTCTTTTGGTGAATACCTGAGGAACCTTCCTTTGCGTTCTCACGGGACTAAAGTGTATTATTTTGATGGCCGGGAAAAATGGAACCGGAGCGTGTACTGTGCCGTGGTGGATATGGAGATCGGTAAGCGGGATTTGCAACAATGTGCCGATGCCGTGATTCGTTTGCGGGCGGAATACCTGTATAAGCATAAAGCGTATGACCGGATACACTTTAATTTCACGAATGGATTCCGTGCCGATTACACGAAATGGGCAGAAGGTTACCGGATCAGCGTGAAAGGAAATCGAGTTTCTTGGTATAAATCCAAAGCAAAAGATTACTCTTATAAAACTTTTAGAGCCTATCTGGACGTGGTGTTCGCTTATGCCGGGACTTTATCTTTGGCGAAGGAATTAACGTCCGTACCGGTGACTTCCATGCAGATCGGGGACGTACTTATTCAAGGCGGTTCACCCGGGCACGCGGTCATCGTGGTCGATATGGCAGAGAATCCCGCAACGGGAGAAAAGTTATATTTGTTGGCCCAAAGCTATATGCCTGCACAGGATATTCAAGTATTGGTAAACCCGAAAGAGCGTGATAAATCCCCGTGGTACACCCTCAAAAGAATGGGTAATATTCTGACCCCGGAATGGAGATTTACGTCAGCGGACCTGAAACGTTTTAAAAATTAGAACGGTTATATTTCTCGAAAGCCCCCAACCCGAAAAGTGAAAAATCATAGCGAATTGGATCAACAGGGTCCATTTCCCGGAGACGTGCAGTAAGTTCTTCCACGGCTTTCCGATCATTCTGGTTACGGGTAAGGAGGCCCAGTTGACGACTCACGTTACCCGTGTGCAGGTCAAGCGGGATCAATAGGGCAGAGGTTGGAATTTCTTTCCACAGGCCGAAATCCACTTCTCCGTCGTGTCTCACCATCCAACGCAAAAACATATTTACTCTCTTCGCTGCTGAACCCTTCTCCACGTTCGCGATATGTCGCAGTACTCTTGCCTCGGCAGGTAAAGAGGTGAAAACAGAATACCACTCTTTTAGAACTTCAAACATATCTTGATGCTTTTGGTAGGCCCGTGTGAAAACGGTTTCTAATCCCCCGTGATGGCGATAAATATTTGCTAGCGATTTCAAAAAGTAAACACAATCGTAGCTATTAAACGTGCGGTGCTTGAAATTGCAGAAACGTTCGTAGTCTTGATCTTCCGCCTGCATCACGAAATCATGGGGGGCATAATCCATTAATTGCATCAACTCCTTGCATTTCTTGATAATCGTGGGCCGCTGTCCCCATGCTAGCGATGCCGCTAGGAATCCGGCAATTTCGATGTCTTCTTTTTCCTCGAAACATTTCGGTATCTGAATCGGATCGGTCTCTATAAAGAATTCCGATTTATTGTATTCTAAATACTTTTCGTCAAGTAACTGTTTTAAATCCTTAGAAAACATTTGAATAATTTACGATTTATGACTTCCGATTTACGATTGAAAAAGCGTTGGTCCCGTGCGGTTGGAATCTAAAATCTAAAATTATTTGACCGCTCTCAACATCTCCCGTTTCCCCGGAGGACCGGGAAGGCGTTTAAGGTTGAAACCGATATTACGAAGAGCTTGTTTTACAGTCCCCTTCACGCAATAGGTCGTGAGAATTCCTTCCGGTTTAAGTGCTTTGTAAAACTTGGAAAGCATTGATTCCGTCCATAGGCGAGGTTGCACGTCGGGGGCGAAAGCATCGAAAAAGACCATATCAAAATATTTGTGAAAATTAACTTCTTCGAAATCTGCCCGATGCTTGTGGAGCGTGAAATAAGGGGTGATGACAACATCCTCTTCCCAAGGTGCGTCATGTAATTGTTGAAACAGGGGTGCATCTTCCGGGGTGAAGAGGTCAGAATAATTAATCTGTTCCACTTCTTGAGGTGTCAGTGGGTATTTCTCGAACGTGTGAAACACCACTTTACGTTCATTATCTCTCGCCTCAAGTAACGTTAGAAAAGCATTCAGTCCCGTTCCGAACCCGGCCTCCAGAACCCGGATATTCTTCTGTCCGTAGTATTCAATACCTGCTTTTATAAATATATGAATAGATTCCTGTATGGCCCCGTGAATAGAATGATAATGTTCATTTAGTTCCGGTATATACAAGGTAGTACTTCCGTCTTCCGTGGTAATAATTTCTCTATCCATCTTCTAACATAATTCTTGACGCAGTAGGTTGGCGAATTCGATGACATCATTTTCCGTGGTGTCAAACGAGCAAACCCATCTCACTTCGGCCGCATCTTCATCCCACACGTAAAAGAAACATTCATTCTGGAGTTTGGTAATTTTTTCTCGCGGGATGATAGCGAAAATCTCGTTTGCCTCAACCTTCTGCGTGATGCTCACAGAAGGAATCTGCTCTGCTGCGTTAGCAAGCTTTTGTGCCATGGCATTTGCGTGTGCGGCTGATTTCAACCATAAATTATCTTTTAGAACAGCCGAGAACTGGGCGGCGATAAAGCGCGATTTGGAATGTAGCTGCATCAACTGTTTACGGATATATTTCACCTCTTTCGACATTGTGGTGTTAAAGAAGACAACAGCTTCACCGAACATCATGCCGTTTTTGGTTCCCCCGAAGCTTAAAACGTCTATTCCCACTTCTTTCGTGATGCTGGCCGGGGTACATCCCAAGTATGCAACGGCATTTGCCAGACGGGCTCCGTCCATGTGAACATACATATCGTGGGCGTGTGCGAAGTCACAGATTTCTTTTAATTCATCATGCGTGTAGACTGTTCCGAGTTCAGTACACTGCGTTAGCGAGATGATCTTCGGTTGGGCGTGGTGTTGATCATCAAATCCATGCATGTGATTATGAATCAGTCCTAGGGAGAGTTTCCCGTCAAATGTGGGAACGGTCAGCAACTTGCTGCCGGTTTGTTTCTCGATAGCCCCGCACTCGTCCACGTTGATATGAGCTGTCTCTGCGCAAATGATCGCGTTATAGGAATGCGTGAAAGCCGAGAGACTCAATATATTGGCTCCCGTTCCATTATAAACGAAATACACGTCAATATCATCTCCGAATATTTGTTTGAAATCTTCGATGGCTTTTTCCGTGTATTTGTCTTCCCCGTAGGAATGTTGATGTCCGAAGGCTGATTCTTCCAGTGCTTTAAATACTTCCGGTAATACTCCGGAAAAATTGTCACTACCGAAACCTCTAAGTCCCATGAATAGAATAAATTAGTTTGTGGTTAAAAGAAAATAATGTATAATGAACAGAATATAAAAAGACTACCTCAAAGTAAATTTGAGGTAGTCGAAATATTAGGTTATCCTAAGAATGACAATAATATACCGGCTGCAACGGCAGAACCGATAACTCCGGCCACGTTCGGCCCCATGGCGTGCATCAACAGGAAGTTTCCTGGATTTGCTTCTTGTCCCACGTTCTGTGATACGCGGGCTGCCATCGGAACTGCAGAAACTCCGGCAGAACCGATCAACGGGTTGATCTTGTTCTTGGTGAACAAGTTCATGAATTTTGCCAGTAATACACCACCGGCACTACCTATACTGAAAGCTAGAACACCGATAACCAAAATGGCTAACGTTTGCAAGTTCAAGAATGCAGCTGCCGTAGTGGTTGCTCCAACGGAGATACCTAAGAATATCGTACAGATATTCATCAACTCATTTTGAACCGTTTTACTCAAACGTTCAACAACACCACATTCACGCATTAAGTTACCTAACATTAAGCATCCGATCAGGGGAGCTGCAGAAGGTAATAATAATGATACAAATATGGTTACAACGATCGGGAATACGATTTTCTCTTTTTTAGATACTTTACGCAATTGTTTCATTACAATCTCCCGTTCTTTCTGGGTTGTTAACGCTTTCATGATAGGTGGCTGTATCACAGGAACCAGTGCCATGTACGAGTAGGCAGCCACGGCAATGGGACCAAGTAATCCCGGTGCTAGCTTGGATGTCAAGTAAATCGCAGTTGGCCCGTCTGCACCTCCGATAATTCCGATAGATCCTGCCTCTGCATAAGTAAAGCCTAATGCAAGGGCTCCCAAGAACGTAGCGAAGATTCCGAGTTGGGCGGCAGCTCCCAAAAGAAAACTTTTAGGATTCGCCAATAATGGACCGAAATCCGTCATGGCTCCAACACCAATAAAAATAATACATGGGTAAATTCCTAATTTTACTCCTAGGTAAAGGTAGTCCAGTAAGCCAATGTTATTGGCATTCGTGAAAGCCTCCCAATGTACATGTCCTCCATCAAAAAGTTCTGGATGGAATAATCCGGCTCCGGGTAAGTTTGTCAATAACATACCGAAAGCTATAGGCAACAATAATAACGGCTCGAATTTCTTTACGATAGCCAAATAAAATAGCACGCATGCCACGACTATCATGACTAAGCACAGCCAATTCCCGGCGAAAAGTTGGGCAAATCCAGTATCGTTCAAGAATTTGGATACTTTTTCTCCCATATCAACTTCCTCTGCACTAGCGGCAAAAGGCATGATAAATATACCGAGTAATAAGGCTATTTTTAGCAGGTATTTTTCCACTTGTCTCATTTTCAATTGTTTTACGGTAAATTAAACCAAATCAACAAGCGGGTCATCCTGAGAAACACTCTGACCAGCAGTTACATGTATTGCTTTCACTTGACCGTCAACACTTGCCACGATATTGTTTTCCATTTTCATGGCTTCCATGACTAATAGACAATCTCCGCGTTTTACTTGACTGCCAACTTTCACGCTAACAGCGGAAATCGTTCCGGGAAGCGGTGCTTTAATGCAGGTCGTCTTGTTGCTTGTTGCAGATGTACTTTGAGCGGAACTTTTATATGTAGTTGAAGTCGGTATGGCAGCAGGTTTACGAGGTGCGGTGGTAGCAACCGTGTTTTTGCTTTCGTATGATACTTCATAAGATATACCGTTCACCTCAACTGTAGCTTTGTCATGATCCGTTACATTCACAGTTACATCGAAATTGTTTTCGTCTATGGTGATTTTGAATTTATTCATAATCTGTTTATTTTACTTATTAAGGTTTCTCATACCGTAAATTTTAGAACTCCACGGAGAATAACGTTTTTCAACTTCTTCGATCGTGATCACGTGAGGTTCCTCGTCATGAGAGTTGAAATATAGATGCATAGCCATGGCGATGGCAGCTTGTTCGTGAGGTGTCGGATGGGTATCCGTTGTCACTACTGCTTTTTCCGTGTCTTGAACTGTTTTTGCGTGATCTTCTACTTGATTCGTCAACTTGGTCTGTAAGTTAATAATCCAGATCAAAAGAATCAATAGCAGAAATACTGTTACCATCCCCACGCCTGTAACGAGGAGTGCGTAACCCCAGTTAATTGCTAATGTAATCATATGAATTACAACGGTATATTTGAGTGTTTCTTCATCGGGTTAACAACGCGCTTGGTCTGCAAAGACTGGAAAGCACGGATAATGCGGAAACGCGTGTTACGCGGTTCTATAACATCATCAATGTATCCATATGAAGCGGCTTTGTACGGGTTCGCGAATGCCGAGTTGTATTCTTCCTCTTTCGTGGCAACGAATTTAGCTTTTTCCTCAGGATCAGAGATTGCTGCCAATTCTTTACCATACAACACCTCGATAGCCCCCTTAGCTCCCATAACGGCGATTTGTGCCGTGGGCCAAGCGTAGTTGAAGTCTCCACGCAATTGTTTACATGACATCACGTCATGAGCTCCACCGTATGATTTTCGTAAAGTAACGGTTACTTTGGGAACGGTTGCTTCTCCGTAAGCAAACATCAATTTTGCCCCGTGAGTGATAATACCACCATACTCCTGTACACGTCCCGGCAAGAATCCCGGTACGTCAACCAAGGTCAACACCGGAATGTTGAAACAGTCGCAGAAACGAACGAAACGTGCCGCCTTGCGAGATGCTTCAATGTCAAGAACTCCGGCATAGAAACTCGGTTGGTTAGCGATAACGCCGACAGAACGTCCACCCATACGGCAGAATCCGACAATAATGTTACGAGCATAACGTTTGTGAACTTCCAAGAATTTTCCGTTATCCACGATGCCTTCAATGACATCCATCATGTTATACGGTAAATTCGGATTATCAGGAATTATTTCGTTTAACCGGTCTTCCAAACGGTCGATCGGGTCATTGCATACGGCAATCGGAGTCTCTTCCAAGTTGTTGGAAGGTAAATAAGAAAGCAAATCACGAATAATAGCGATACCCTCTTCTTCGTTTTCTGCCAAGAAATGAGAAACACCGGATTTCGTGGAGTGAACTTCTGCACCTCCCAATTCCTCGGTTGTGATATCTTCTCCCGTTACGGTTTTCACCACTTTCGGACCGGTTACAAACATGTATGATGATTGGTCAGTCATCAGAATGAAGTCCGTCAAGGCAGGAGAGTACACGGCCCCTCCGGCACAAGGACCAAAAATGGCAGAAATTTGCGGGATAACTCCTGAAGCGAGAATATTCCGTTCGAAAATTTCCGCGTATCCAGCTAAGGAGTTAACCCCTTCTTGAATACGGGCACCACCCGAATCATTCAATCCGATAATGGGAGCTCCCACAGTCATGGCTTTATCCATCACCTTGCAAATTTTTTGAGCTAACATCTCGGAAAGGGCACCTCCGAAAACAGTGAAGTCTTGAGCAAAAACAAATACGAGACGTCCGTCAATTGTTCCTTGTCCGGTTACCACTCCATCACCCAAGAATTTGGTTTTTTCCATCCCAAAGTTATAACAACGGTGTGTTATAAACATATCAAACTCTTCGAAACTATTTTCGTCCAGCAACATGGCGATTCTTTCGCGAGCGGTATATTTCCCTTTTTTGTGTTGGGATTCTATACGCTTTTCCCCTCCGCCAAGCTTTGCCTGCGCACGTAATTCAATTAACTCTTTGACTTTATCTTGATTTGTCATATTATCAAAATTTATATGAGCTGATTATTAAAAAAAATTATTTTGTTCCGCAAAGTTCAGTCAATACTCTGAATGTTGATTTCGGGTGAAGGAATCCGATTCTCAATCCTTCTGCACCTCCGCGCGGAGCTTTGTCGATTAACTGGCAACCTGCAGCCTGTGCATCATTCAATGCGGCTTGAACATCTTCAACGGCGAAAGCTATGTGGTGCATACCACCTCCGTTTTTCTCAACGAATTTACCGATAGGGCCTTCCGGGTCAGTTGATTCCAGTAATTCGATCTTAGTTTGTCCTACTTTGAAGAAAGCGGTTTTTACTTTTTGATCTTTTACTTCTTCAATAGCATAACATTCCAATCCTAATACTTTTTCATAATAGGGGATTGCTTCATCTAAACTGGCAACTGCGATGCCGATGTGTTCAATATGTGTTGGTTTCATAACAAAAAAACATTAAAGTTAGATATTATATTTTAATCATTTAGCTTATTTATGGCGCACTTTCTTTGAATATTTCTCTCGTTCCAATATTTATGCGCGAAACTACTCATTGTTCTTGCGATATTCAAGTAAAAACGGTAAATATTTTCAAAAAAAACGAGTTTATACTTGTTTTAAATAGGGTGTTGATAACTTCATCATTATTCGTTACGTAAACCTTGTTTAGAAAGAGAGACATTTGTATTAAAAATAAAAATATCGGATATTATGAGTAAGCAAAAATTTGTCGTTTTTTTGATCGCCATCATTGGTATGATTGCGACGTTTCTACCTTGGTATGAAATTGGTAGTTTGGGTATGATCATGGGGTATCAAACAGTCGGTTGGTCCACGTTTATCATGTTTGCCTTGGTTTTTCTTTTTGGCTTGCGAAAAGAGGTAAAACAGGATATGTCCATGGGGTTATTATACCTCGGATCATTTTTTTCGTTGCTTGCCGCTTTCGTGGTTTTGTGGCAGATGATCACGCTCGGTTTGGACCAAGAAGGGGGTAGTATGTCAGTTGCCGGTAACACGCTGGCTAATGATACACGTGTTTTATACGGGGCTTACCAAATCGTAATTGCCGGAATCTGTTTGCCGTTCGGGGCTTTCCTTTTCCGTGATAGGAAAAGAAGATAAAAATACAGATGTATTTTTCTGGAAAAAGTTTACCGAGAGCAGGTAAACTTTTTCAACCCTATTATATGGATATTAAAACCTGTATAGAATATTTTTTTCTTATATTTAATGTAGTTTTATTATATCAACTCCTATTCAACTCCCATTCATCTCCTATTCAACGCTAATTATTATAGAAATTATATTGAAAACAAAAAATAAATAAGAAGATAGTAATTCTACTATAATACCTGTGATATTACTCTTTTATTATTTTTATAGGTAGAAATGCTTTCTTAAAACCTAATTAATTGGGTTTGAGATAGGACAGAAGTTATAGAAAATATATGGGAATAATGAGCTTGCAGAATTTATTTATCTACGTGTAGCAAGAGCTTGGCGAAAAAAAGGATAATATATTCGTGTCCGATAATCTTTCGTAATTTGGTGTACATTTCTTTTTTGAGAGATTTCACGGAGTTAAGAGAGATTCCCAGTACGTCTGCGATTTCCGGATTTGATTTACCTTCTAACGCGAGAGTGGCGATTTCAAGGCTGCGTCCGGAGAGCTGGCTGATGGCGGAATGCACGCATCGGATCATTTCTTGGGTGGCGATTTCTTCCAGAAGCGAGTCATCCGAGGGTAATTCATTCTTTAATAGCTCGACATCTTTGGTTTTAAATTTATTCCGTCTCAGGTTGTCCATGCAAATGTTTTTGGCCGTGATGTAGATAAAGGCGATTGCGTTTTGCTTGGTGTAGGAATTATCCGAACGTTCGTACAATTTGAAAAATGTCTCCTGCGTGGCGTCCATGGCTTGTTCCCTGTCCTTCAGGTAAGTGCTGCAAAATCCCCACACGGCTTGAAAGTAATCCGTGTACAGTTCTTTAAATGTATCTATACCGTTAACAAAGTCGCTCATGTCGGGAATTTTATCCACACAAATATAGGGTGAAAAGTTTAAAAGCGAAAATCTTCTTGGTTGAAATGGACAAGAAGTGTATGATCAAAATGTGTTGGAGGGGTACTTGATAAAAGGAGCATTAATGGTTCGTTTAATAATCCTCAAAAATAGTAATAATAACACACAATTACCCAAATAGGTGCATTTTTTTATTCTTCCCTCAAAATCAAAAACATACATCAAAGATTTCTCTTTATAGTCATCATCTTGACGAAAATAAAAATCAATATTATTAAACGAAGGTTTAATCCTGTTTTGAAATTATGTGAGAAAACGGGGAATTTCGTAGGGATCGGCACTTATGACGGAAGAGAAAGAGAAGATTATTGCTCGACTATATTGTAAGTTGAAGCATGAATTGCGAGTTTATGCCGCTCGCTATTGTCCTGATGAGGCTGAAGATATCGTGCATCAGGCTTTCGTGAACGGTTATGACAAGATCGTGGAAGAACGAAATGAATCGGAACAGCGTTCCTATCTTTATTCCACGGTGAAAAATTTGTGTCTGAATTTTATTCGTAATTCTCGTCCGGTATACATGGATTTATCACCCGAGTTGATGACCGAGTTTGTAGTCGTGGATACTCATGATTATATGTACGAATTGATCGGTCGCTTGCCGCGAAAAGAGCGTCGTATTTTAGAATTAGCCTTACAAGGATATGACACGAGGGAAATCGCCGAACAAATTGGCATGGAGTATAATACCGTGCGGCATTACAAGAAAGAGGCTTACGCTAAAATACGAGAGGCATTGAAAAATGAAATTTAACGGCCTGTTTTATTTTGAAAAGAGAGCCGGAATGAAGGATATTTTACTATTTTTGTGAGATTAGGCGTTGAATATAATCAAATTTGTAAGGTCGTGGATAATAATGGTCGGTTCAATAGTGGACGTGTTCAAGATTTGTTGAATAAGGCACGAATGGGTTGGTGGGAAGCTGATTTCTCTAAAAAACAGTATGTCTGTTCTGATTTTCTTCGAGAATTGTTAGATTTGGGCGAAGATGGGATAATCAGTTTTGTTGATTTTCGTAAGTTGATCCGGGAGGATTATCGTTTACGAACGGTGAACGAATTTCGTTTTGGAAAAACCCAGAATATATATGACCAGATTTACCCGATCGAGGTGAGAGGAAAAATCGTGTGGGTACGAGTGAAATTGTGTTCCAAGGAGGTAGATGCCGAGGGGAATATGAAAACCTGTGGTTTCATGGAGTGTCTTGATGTCCCGGAGAATATGGATACGGAGGAAACGGCGATGGAACGTGTGAACAATTTGTTTGCCCAGCAAAATAGTATCTCTCGCTCGTTGCTTTCATTGCTTCGTTCCGGGGATATGAGCAGTGTTATTAATAAGATATTGGGCGATATTATGCAGCATTATCCGGAGGGGTGTACCTATATTATAGAGTACGATTGGGAAAATCGCACGCAGACGTGTCGTTACGAGGCGGGAAATTACAAGTCTTTCAAGAAAAAGAATTACATGGAGAAATTCCCGATGAGTAATATTCCTTGGTGGACGAAACAGTTGGCCGGAAATGCGTCCCCGATTATTTTTGCCAGCTTGGATGAGTTACCGGAAGAGGCAAGCGAGGAAAAAAGGCGTCTGACGGAGCAAGGGGTGAAATCGCTTATTGTTATCCCGATGTTTTCAAAAGACGGCGTGTCCGGGTATGCGGGTATAGATATTTTGGATAAGCCTCACGTGTGGAAAAATGAGGATTACCAGTGGTTTGCCTCGATGGTGAATATTATCAGTATTTGCATGGAACTCCGGAAGGCGGAGGATAAGGCTCAGGAGGAGAAAAAGTTCTTGGCTGATTTGTTTAAACATATGCCGGTGGGATATGTGCGGATGAAATTGTTTTATGACGAGGAGGGGGGCGTGAAAGACTATTATTTCTTGGATTCGAACACGATGGCTCAGATTCTTTACAACACGAGGGGGAATAGTTGGATCGGGAAATATGCTAGCGAGGTTGATGCGCATTTTGTGGAACGGTTGCCTGATCTGGAAAGGGTGATGCGAAATGGGGTTGTACGGGATATAAATTATCATCTGGAAGAGAAAAATAAGTATTTTCATGCCGTGATGTATTCTCCTTGCAAGGATGAGGTCGTGTTAATGTTTTCGGATATGACCGACACGTTCTCAGCCCACGAGGCGTTGGACCGGAGTGAACGTTTGTTACGTAATATATATCAGAATATCCCGGTCGGGATAGAGTTGTATGATAAAAACGGGAATCTTGTCGATTTGAATGATAAAGACCTTGAGATGTTCGGGTTGGCTAGGAAAGAGGATGCATTGGGAATTAATATGTTTGAAAATCATCTTATACCGGAGGAGATGAGGGAAAGAATGAAGAGAAGGGAGAATGTGAGTTTTTCTCTAGTGTATGATTTTTCGAATTTGAATGGTCTCTATGTTTCTAAGAAGACGGGGAGGTTGAATTTACTAACAAAAGTGACGACGTTGTATGATGCACAAAATAATTTGATCAATTATTTGTTGATTAGCTTGGACCGGACGGAAGCCACGGAGGCGTATAACCAGATTCAGGAGTTCAAGGATTTTTTCACGTTGGTGGGCGATTATGCCCAGGTCGGGTACGCGCATTTTAACGCCTTGACTCGTAACGGGTACGGTTTGGATAGTTGGTATAAAAACGTGGGGGAAGAAATCGGGACGCCTCTATCGCAGATTATCGGGGTACACTCGCATTTCCACCCGGAGGATCGGGTTTTGATGCTTACTTTCTTGTCGGATGTAATTGCCGGGAAACGTACGCATTTACGGAATGATATGCGAATCCGACGGGCTGACGGGCATTACACGTGGACGCGGGTGAACGTGTTGGTGAGGGATTATCGCCCGCGGGAAGGAATGATCGAGATGATTTGTATTAATTATGATATTACGGAATTGAAGGAGACCGAGGCGAAGTTGATCAAGGCGAAGGATAAGGCGGAGGAATCGGATCGTTTAAAGTCGGCGTTTTTAGCGAATATGAGTCATGAGATCCGGACTCCGTTGAATGCGATTGTAGGTTTTTCCAATTTATTGGCTTATGCCCAAGAGGAAAGTGAACGTGCGCAATATATCGGTATCGTGGAGGAGAATAACGAGTTGTTGTTGCAGTTAATTTCGGATATTCTGGATTTATCGAAAATCGAGGCGGGGACTTTTGAATTCGTGTATGATCGGGTGGACGTGCGCCAGTTGTGCGAGGATGTCGTGACTTCACTCCGGGTGAAAGTTCCAGCCGGGGTTGATTTGTGTATAGTTCCCAATTTGCCGGAATGCTGGGTGTACAGCGATAAGAATCGGTTACGGCAGGTTATTTCCAATTTTGTGAATAATGCTTTCAAGTTTACGACTTCCGGGGAAATTGCCGTGGGGTATACGTTGAGAGATGGAGAGGTTGAAATATCAGTGACGGATACGGGCGTGGGTATCGAAGAAGAAAAGCAGAAACAGATTTTTGACCGTTTTGTGAAATTGAATAGTTTTGCTCATGGCACAGGTTTAGGATTATCTATTTGCAAGAGTATCGTGGAACAGGTAGGAGGCCGCATCGGGGTTAATTCGGAGCCGGGAAAGGGTTCTCGCTTTTGGTTCACACATTCATTGGGTAGATGATATTTGTATATCACACAATTGTTAATGTAAGTTAAATATAAATTTTCTTTCATACATTTTTTCTTTTCATGTGTAACATGGATATAAGACAAAAATATAATGAAGGAACTACATAAATTAATTACGAAGGACATCTTTGATTGCTTGTCGGAAGAGGATGCCGGGAGGTTACGAGAGTTGCGTGCCGAGCTGCATATTGATGATGAGGCGTACAGGCAAATGAAAAAGATGATCACCAGCCGGGAGGTTCACGAACGGATCATGGAGGTAAGGAAAAAGCCGAGCCGAATGATAAAGATGATGCGTTACGCTGCCATTCTGATTTTACCCGTGGCTATTGCTGTCTATATCTTCATAAGTCAAGGAAATGTAATAAAGCCGGAAATAGTGGTGCAAAATCAAGTCGAAGAAAAATTACCTGTTCCGGTTCGTAAACAGGCTATGCTGGTTCTAGAAGACGGTTCTGTTCTGCAGCTTCAGAGAGTGGAGGGTAAAAAAGAGGTTACCTCGAATGCCATCACAAATGGAAATGAGCTTGTTTATTCGAAGAAAGATTCTTCAGCGAATAACGTGGTGGTCGAGTATAATACCGTGGTGGTTCCGAAGGGTGGAGAGTATCACGTGATGTTGGCTGACGGAACAAAAGTTTGGTTTAATGAAGAGACTCGATTGAGATTTCCCGTGGATTTTGTTGGTGATAGCCGTGAAGTGTTTTTGAGCGAGGGCGAAATTTATCTGGAAGTGGCGAGAGATGAGAAACACCCTTTTATCGTACACACGGAGAATGGAGATATACAAGTGCTAGGGACGGAGTTTAACGTGAAGTGTCTGCCGGATAAAAAGGTGGCAACGACTTTGGTGAAGGGTAGCGTGCAAGTGAAAAGGAAGGATGCGGAAGTTGTGTTAAAACCCAATCAACATGCAGTTGTGGGTAACGTGATGAACGTGATCACGGTGACCGAGGTGGATGTAGAAGAAATTATTTGCTGGAAAGATAACATGTTCTTTTTCCGGGACGTGGAATTGGAGAAAATTCTGGATCAATTGGCGGAATGGTATGGCTTTACGGTATTCTACGAGAATGCGGATGTAAAGCAGGAGAAGTTTTTTGTTCGAGTGGATAAATATGCTGAGGTCGGTAAGATCTTGGATGTGATTTCTGATGTTGGTGATGTTAAATTTAAAATTAGTGGAAAAGTAGTAACTGTATATAAATAGGAAAAGCGAGTGCTACCAACACTCGCTGCATCCCATGCCTAAAATGGCATAAGTGTTAAATTCTAATTTACAAATGTATGAAAAAAATGTTTGATTCTTGGGGAAGTCATGTTAAAAAAATTCCCCTTCAAGGGTTGTTATGTCTTTTTATTTTGTGTTTGAGTTTGCCTCTTCACGCTCAGAATGAAGAAGGTAAAATAAACATTAACGTGAAGGATGCCAGCGTGAAGGAGGTCTTGGAGGTGTTGAAGAAGTATAACTATCGTTTGGTGTATTCCACTGCCGTTATTGATGCCTGCAAGAAGAAAATAACCTTGGATATGAAGAAGGTTACTCCTTCGCAGGTATTGGATGAAATTTTTAAAGAAACGAATCTGGTTTACAAAATCGAGGGAAATCTGATCACGATTAAGGAGGTGAAAAAGGATGAGTTGCTTGTAGCTCAAGGGGTAGTTAAGGATGAGAATGGGGAGCCGATTCCGGGAGTATCCGTGTTGATCAAGGGAACGGTGACGGGAACGGCAACGGATAATAAGGGGAATTTCTCGTTAAAAGTGAACAAGAATAGTGCGTTGATTTTTTCTTTTCTTGGTATGGAAACGAAAACAGTTTTTGTCGAATCTGAAAAACCTATCCAAGTGGTGATGAGGGAGATGAATAATGAGATGGACGAAGTTGTTGTGACTGGTTATCAAATAATCAAAAAGAGAGAATCTACGTCGTCTATTGTATCATTGAAAGCAGAAGATATTATAGAACCGGTTGGGACTTCATTGGATCAGATGTTACAAGGGAAGGTCCCGGGGATGTCTGTGATGCAAATGACTTCAACCGTGGGTGCTGCTCCGAAGATTCGTATTCGCGGTTCTTCGACAATTATTGGTAATCGGGAACCGGTATGGGTGTTAGATGGTGTAGTATTGCAGGATCCGGTTCCATTAGATGCAACCGAGTTGAATAGTATGGATCGTGTAAATTTGATCGGTAATGCTATTTCCGGCTTGAATCCGGAGGATATTGAGCGTATAGATGTGTTGAAAGATGCTTCTTCTACTGCCTTGTATGGAACTAAAGCTGCTAATGGAGTAATCGTGATTACCACGAAACGCGGTAAAAGAGGGACACCGTCAATTCGTTATAGTACTTCTATGAGTTTTATTGGAAGACCTTGTTATGATGATTTATTTTTAATGAATTCTCGTGAGAGAATAGAAGTTTCTGAAGAAATCTACAAGAGAGGTTTACAATTTGTGGGATTCTCTCCCACAAACGCAGGGTTTGAAGGGGCTTTATATCAATTATATAATGGAATGATTGATCAAAAGCAGTTTAATCAGGAAGTGCAGGAAATGAAAGAAATAAATACAGATTGGTTTGATTTGTTATTTCGTAATTCGTTTAGTCAGCAACACACATTTTCTTTGTCAGGGGCTAATGATCGGGTTGACTATTATTTTTCTGCTGGGTATGCTAATCAGCAGGGATCTTCTTTAAAGGAGAATTCAGAGAGATTCAGTTTTATGTCGAATTTGGGATTTAAGATATCGGATAAGTTTCGAGCAGCAGTAATGTTAGGTGCTAGTGTGTCTACAACGAATCGTCCTACGGTGGATTTGTTCGAGTATGCTTATAATACATCACGGGTAATTCCGGCGTATAATGCTGATGGAAGCTGGTTCTTTTATGATTATTCTGCGGGAGTTATGGACGGCCCTACTTTAACTATTCCATTGGTATATAATGTATTTAACGAATTGCATTATTCGGGATCAAAGAATAAGATCAAAAGTATCAACACGAATATAAATTTAGATTATAAGTTTACTTCTTGGTTATCAGCTTCTGCTGTGTTGTCTTATAATTCTAGCGCTTCAGAGAGTGAAATGTGGTATGATGAACGTACGTATAAAGTTGCTACTTATCGAAAATTGCCCTATGGTTTTGACCGGAAACAATTGACTAATTTGTCTAACTATATGAATAATGTTTGTGAATTACCGTTCGGAGGAATATTGAACTCAAGTTTTAATGGAGGAGATTCTTTCACAGCTCGTGTTTCTTTCAATATTAATAAATCGTTTAATGAGGTACATAGCTTGAGTTTATTGGGTGGTCTAGATTTACAATCTCAAAAATCGACGGGAATCAGTGAAGAGATTTGGGGATATTTGCCAGAGCGTGGAAAAAATTTCGTGTCTTTGGATAAATTGGATGAATGGCCCAATGCTGCAAGAAGAATGTTGCAGATGAAACCGACAATTATAGATGCGACGAATAATAGTATTGCTTATTATGCTTCATTTTCCTATGCTTATAAAGGGAAATATGTGATGAGTGCTAATATTCGTGGAGAAGGTTCAAATAAATTAGGAGAACAAGCTCGTTTTTTACCAATATGGTCGTTTTCTGGACGTTGGAATGTGACAGATGAGAATTTTATGGATCCACTCTTAAATGTGCTTTCGGATTTGGCTATTCGGGCTTCTTATGGTATTCAAGCGAATGTGACAGAAGCACATAATCCTAATATGATAATTTCTGTGGGGTCATTGGATTCAAAATCGGAAGAGTATTATGCAACTCTTAATTCACTACCTAATGAAGGCTTGAAGTGGGAGAAAACTAATTCTTTCAATATCGGGGTTGATTTTGATTTGTTTAAAGGAAAACTTTCCGGTTCTTTTGAATATTTTCATAAAAAGAGTAAGGACCAATTACTGCCTTTGCAGGTAACAAGTACTAACGGGGAAAAAATGGTGACAATTAATGGAGGAGATTTGACGAATAAAGGATGGGATTTATCGTTAGCGTTGACCCCGATTAAGACAGAAGATTTTGAATGGCGTGTATCATTTAACACGAGTAAGGTGTATAATGAAGTTTCTACGACAGCCGAGCAAAGTGTAACTTATGAGCAATATCTTAACGGTTCTTTAGTGAGGGATGGATATGCTTTAAATACATTCTATTCTTATCGTTTTGGAGGTTTGGATAATAAAGGAATTCCAATATTTTTAGGGTTGGAGGATCATGATGAGGAAGGGAATGTTATCATTACGAATCAGGAAGAAGCTTTGAGATCGGCTTTGGTATGTAGTGGAAAACGGGAGCCGGATTTATCCGGAGGATTAAGTATGGGATTTCAGTATAAGAATTTCAGTATTAATTCAACGTTCTCTTTTCAGTTTGGAAGTAAAATTCGTTTGAATGAGTTGTATCAAGGAGATGATTTTAAATTACCTTATCCTGGTCAAAATATGAGTTCAGATTTCGTGAAGCGTTGGAGAAAGCCAGGTGATGAGAAATATACGAATATTCCAGCATTGACAGATGAGTTATATACTGTACGGGGGGTATACACGGGCGGTGAAAATCCGATAAATAAGACAGATATTATGAACAATGTGTCTTCTAATTATTGGCAAATGTACAATAATGCTGATATGCGAGTTGTTTCGGGGAATTTTTTGCGTTGTAATTCTATCTCCTTATCCTATTCTTTTAATAGTGATTTCGTGAAAAAGTTGTACTTGAAATCTTTGTCGTTGAGTTTGGGCGTAAGTAATCCTTTTGTTATCAAAGCGAAGGGGCTGCAAGGACGTGACCCGGAGCAGTTGACTCTAGGGTCAGGTACGATCCCTCCTCAACAGACTTATTCGTTTTCTATGAATGTAACATTTTAATTGAGAAGAGATGAAACAGATTATTTATATGATTTCTTTATTTTTATTATTCGTTTCTTGTAGTGATTTTTTAGATTATAAGGATAAAGACAAGGTGATTCCGGATGAATTAGACCATTATAGTGAATTGGTGTTAGGGGAATTGGTTCAAAAATCAGTTGGGGCGACTGGATATAATCTTTGGTATATGAGTGATGACATGGGTACGTTCATTCCTTCATGGATTGGTAGTACAACTAAAGATGATCGAATTTCTAACAAAAGTTATTATACATGGGCAAAAGAGTGTCAAATAACACCGGAAGGGGATGAAAGAATAGACCCAGCCTGGGAATACTTTTATCATAAAATATTGATGTGTAATATTATTGAAAAGGAAGTGGGTGAATTTGAGGCTGATGTTGACAATGTGAAATTCCGATTGTTAGGAGAAGTGCAGGCTCTCCGAGCCATGTCTTATTGGTATTTGGTAAATATGTATGGGGAACCGTATCGTGATGCTGAACAAGCAAAAACTGCCATGGGGATTCCGATCAATAAGGAAACAAGTATAAAAGATAAGTTATATACTAGAGCTTCCTTGCAGGAAGTATATGATTTAATGGAAAATGATTTGGAAAGTGCTTTGAGAAACTTAGAGGATGGTGAGCAGAAAAATTCTATTTTTCATCCGAATAAAGATGTCGTTCGCTTGTTCCTGTCTCGTATTTATTTGGAAGAAAAAAGATATGATGATGTAATAATTGTGTGTAATGAGGCTTTGAAAGAGACAAATCGGACGCTTATTTCATTAAATGAAATGTTGGGTTATTCTAGTGATACTAAACCTATGTTAAATAAGGATAATAATAGTATACTTTTTTCTTGGCTAAATAAAGAGGCGCATCCCACATCATCATCAAACACATCGATGGGTACGTACTGTCCGTCAGAGGATTTAATCGCATTGTTTGCTAGTAATGATGTTCGTAATTATAGGGATGTCCTTGTTGACTATTGGAATAGTTGTAGGATTGTCAAATTTAATGTAAATTACTCTGGTTGCTGGAATACAAATTATCGCATAGAAGAATTTTATTTTAATCGTGCAGAGGCTAATATCAAGCAGGGAGAATGGGGGTTGGGAATGAAAGATGTGAATGAGGTGTATAGTAAACGTATTGAAGGTGGGAATGGTTACCTAGAAGCGAAAAATGCTGAGGATGCATGGATCCTTTTTCAGGAAGAAAAAAGACGGGAATTTTGTTTTGAAGATATAAGATGGTTTGATATTCGGCGTTGGGGATTAGCTGTTGAGCATAAATATTATGATTTTAGCGTAGACCGAAATTTTGTAACTTATGTTTTGGATGCTAATAGCCCTAATTATGTGCTACCCCTTCCGTTAGACGTTCAACGCCGTAATTTTGAGATAGAGCAACCGGTTCGAGTTGAGAGCAAAACCAAATAAAGGAGATTATTATGAAAAAGATTATAATGTTTGTATTATCGGGATTGTTATTTATCGGATGTTACGAAAATGAAACGATTCATGCTGATTACATGGAGTATGGAAGAATTTACGATACGACTTCTACTGACCCAGTTTTGAAATATATTTCTCAATACTATTATAAGTTCGGAAAGTTGTTGATAGTCGATCCTGATACAGCCGATTATATTTTTAATTTTCAATCCAAATACGATGTACATATTGTGCCTCCTAAACAGGAAGGAAATCATATTGAGAGAGGATTGGAACTTTTGAAAGAGTTATTTTTGAATGGATATAGCGATCAGGTAAAGCAGGAATTATTTCCTTATGCACTTATTATGGCAGATACCATTGAAAATACGTTTAAAGATGAATACGTAAACATATATACCGCAGATCGCTATATTGCTTTTCTGGTGAATGATCAAATATTGGATAGAACGGAAAAAGGAAAAGAGGAACTTTCCAGAGAATGGAATAATACTTTTCTGAATTATAGTATGGATAAAGTAGGTTGGGTTGTTCCGGAAGAGTTTTATCTTTATTCAGAAACTGAATATGGTAATAAGGAAAATTGGTGGATTCCTATAGAGGGAGCTACTGAGAAAGATACAGCAGATATAAATATCGTTTGGGAAAGAGGTTACCCTACTGGAAATTGGACTTATTATTATGATGATACTTGGACGAATAAAATATGGGGATATGCGGTATCTTCAAGCCGAACGGGATATTTGGAAAAATTCTTTGAATTTTTGTTTACGACACCTCAAGAAACGATAAATAAGGCTGTTGCAGACCATGAAAAATTAAGGAAAGCACATGATGTTCTAGATCAGGCATTGAAAGATGATTTCGGGATTGATTATAGAACCATGGTTTATAAAGCAAAGAATTAGTTATAGAAAGAATGTGAAAATAATTTAGGTATAAGTTATGAAAAGATTATTTTATGTGTTTGTTTTACTGTGTTTTACTTTAAATTTTGCGAGCGCTTCTGATGAGTTGTGGGGAAAGAGGAAAAAAAAGAAGGATACATCTGAAAAAGTTGAATCTAGGGATTCTACCTCAAAAACATCTTCCGAGAGTGCATACGAGAAGTTTATGAAAGAAGCTACGGTGAAAAAGGGAATGTTCAATGTAATCAAGAAAAAGGATAAAATTTATTTGGAGATTCCGAAAAAATTGATGAACCGGGATTATTTAATTAGTTCTCGTGTTTCCTCCACGAGTCGCACGTGGCAGATTGATCCGGGAACGATTAATCGTACACCATTATTAATTACGTTCTCTTGTGATGAGAATAAGGTGTATATCCATTTCCCTCATTTGGATTACGTGTGCAAAGAGTCGTCGGAAATGTACGAGGCTTACAAGAGACACAGTAACCCGCCGATCTGGAAAGCGTTTAAAATCGAGGTGATGTCAAAAGATTCTTCCAATTGTGTGATTGATGCCACCCCGTTGTTCTTGTCTTCGATTGCTGAGTTTTCTCCATTCCCGGATCTTCCGGCTGAAGTTCGTATGATAGTCCCGTTTGGAGGTTCTTTTCAGAGTGATCGTTCCAAGATTGAGGAGTTCAAGGCTTTCGAAGATAATATTATCGTGAAGAGTATGATGACTTACACGACGGATAAAGAAGGTCCTTTGACCACGATAGAGGCTCGTAACATTATTATTTTGCCGGAGACCCCGATGGTTCCCCGTTATGCGGACGAACGGATTGGCTTTTTTGAAGAGTCTCGTAAATTATTTGACGAACATCATGATCGTTTGCAACAATACGGGATTATCAATCGGTGGGATTTGCAGCCTAAAGATATGGATAAGTATCTGGCTGGAGAGTTAGTAGAACCTGTGAAACCGATTGTTTGGTACGTGGACCCCGCAATTCCCGAGAAGTGGAGAAAATACGTGAAGTTGGGTATTGCTGACTGGAATATCGCTTTTGAGGCTATTGGTTTTAAGAATGCCATTGTCGTGAAAGATTACCCGGTGGATGATCCGAATTTTGATCCGGATGATATTCATTATAATTGCTATCGATTTGTGACTTCGGCAAAGGAGAATTCAATGGGACCGTCGTGGATTGATCCCCGTTCGGGAGAAATTTTGTGTGGAGACGTGATTTCGTGGTACGGTGTGGTGACTTTGCTGAACAAGTGGAGAATGATCCAGACCGGGGCGGTAGATCCTTCCGTGCGTTGTCCCGTGATGACGGACGAGAATATGGGAGAAGCCATGCGTTACGTGGCGGCTCACGAGATCGGTCATACGTTAGGGTTAATGCATAATTTTGGAGCATCAGCGGCTTACCCGGTTGAGAAGTTGAGAGACCCGGAGTTTACTCAAAAGTACGGGACTACCCCGTCGATCATGGATTACGCTCGGTTTAACTACGTGGCACAGCCCGGAGATTTAGAGAAAGGTGTAAAGTTGACACCTCCTTTAATTGGCGAGTATGATAAATTTGCTATTAAATACGGTTATCAGGTACTCCCGAACGTGAAGAGTGCGGATGATGAGAAAGAAATTTTGCGGGGATGGGTGAGAGAACAGATAGGAAATAAGATGTGTTTTTACGGGAAACAGGTGTTTCAATTTAATTTTGACCCTCGTTCCATGGCAGAGGATTTAGGGGATGATGTGGTGAAAGCAAATACTTATGGTCTTAAAAATTTGAAGTACGTGGCAGCTAATTTCGTGGATTGGATAGCTGTAAATGACGAGGGATATGCTGCGGTGGAAAGTACTTATAAAGAGATTATCGCTCAGTTTGTCCGGTTTATGGATCACGCGATGGTGAGTGTTGGGGGAATGTATATTAACCCGAAATATTACGGTGATCCGGAGCCTCTTTACGAGTATGTTCCTAAAGCGAAACAGGTTGCAGCCTTGAAGTTCGTGCTGAAGAATTTGAACGAGTTGCAGGACTGGATTATTAATGATAAGGTTACCGCTATTATCGGACCTACGGCCAAGCATTACGTGGCTCAAACGCAATTCTTCAACGAGTTGTTGACAAAAGAAATGTTAGGTCGTTTGCAAATAAACGAGGTGGACGGAAAGAATGTATTTACGTTGGATGAGTACATGGGAATTATTTTTGACGAGATGTTTACCAAGAAAACCGGAAATTTGAAGCTGGCGGATATGGCATTTCAGAATTCTTTCGTGGAGAACTTGACCGGTTACATGGATAAAGGAGAGTTCAAGAGTGCGGGGAGGCATTCGTTGAGAGAATGGACGAACGAGACTACTTGTAGTTGTCATGCTTATTGCGAGTCTCGTCATAGTTTTGATGCCGTGGATCCTCTAGGTGAAATCGTGTTATCCCCGAGAATTGACAAGTCAAATAAGCGTCCGATCGTGATGAAGTATTTGCGAAAAACATACAACACGGCTAAAAGTCGGATGAATACAGGAAATGAAAAAACACGTGAACATTATCGATTATTAGTGTTAAAATTGAATTATTTATTCGATTAATTAATTTATAGAGATTTGTGTTTTTTTATCCCCGGGAGAGAGAAGGCTCCCGGGGATTCTTGTGTAATGGCTATGATAGCTAGTTTGTTATATGTTTGAATGAATTATGTTTGATGAGGGGGCAAACGTATTGTTAAAGAAAAATTGTGAATTTCTCCTAGAATCTTGAAACAAAATACACGTTTGTTTCGTATAACGGATTAAGTATATTTTTTTAATTTGAAGATATAATATATCTTTGTATCCATTTTAAATATAATTAGTTGTGTGCTAGAAGTGAAACATAATATCGTGTAAGTTAATGGGTATGACAGACGAGAAGAAAATTATTTTTTCCATGATGGGGGTGAGTAAAACGATACCACCTCAAAGAAAGATTATAAAGGATATTTATCTTTCCTTTTTTTACGGGGCAAAAATCGGAGTGATCGGTTTGAACGGTTCTGGAAAATCGACGTTATTGAAAATTATTGCCGGGTTGGACCCGAATTACGAGGGTAAGGTGATCTGGTCGAAAGAACATTCTATCGGCTATTTGCCTCAGGAACCTCAGTTGGATGATTCCAAGACCGTGAAAGAGGTCGTGCAGGAAGGTGTTCAGGGGGTGATGGATTTGTTGAAAGAGTACGAGGAGGTGAACATGAAGTTTGCCGAACCGATGAGTGATGAGGAGATGGATAAGTTAATGACTCGTCAGGGGGAATTGACGGAATTGATCGAGCATCACGGCGGATGGGAGATTGACCAGAAGTTGGAGAGGGCGATGGATGCCTTGCGTTGCCCGGAACCGGACGCGGAAGTGAAGTTCCTTTCCGGGGGAGAACGTCGTCGGGTGGCCTTGTGTCGCTTGTTGTTGCAGGAACCGGATATTTTGTTGCTGGATGAGCCGACGAACCATTTGGATGCCGAGTCGGTGGAATGGTTGGAACAACACTTGCATCAATATCCCGGTACGGTGATTTGCGTGACGCATGATCGTTACTTCTTGGATAACGTGGCCGGTTGGATACTGGAACTAGACCGGGGTGAGGGAATTCCATGGGAAGGAAATTATTCTTCTTGGTTAGAGCAGAAGGCAAAACGATTGGAACAGGAGGAAAAACAGGCCAGCAAACGCCGGAAGACGCTGGAACGGGAGCTGGAATGGGTACGTATGGCTCCTAAGGCTCGTCAGGCAAAGAGTAAGGCCCGTTTGAAGGCTTATGACCGGATGATGGATGAGGACGTGAAGGAGAAAGAAGAAAAGCTTGAAATATTTATTCCGAACGGTCCTCGTTTGGGAAACAAGGTGATCGAGGCCGAGCATGTGGCGAAGGCTTTCGGGGATAAGGTGTTGTTCGATGATCTTGAATTTAAGTTACCTCCGGCCGGAATTGTCGGGGTGATCGGCCCTAACGGTGCGGGAAAGACTACTTTGTTCCGTTTAATTATGGGCGTGGAGCAACCGGATAAGGGGACATTTGAAGTTGGGCCGACCGTGAAGATTGCGTATATAGATCAACAGCATAAAGCAATAGACCCGGAGAAGACGGTTTATCAGGTGATTTCCGGGGGAAGTGATTTGATAAACTTGGGGGGACGGGAAGTGAATGCCCGGGCTTATGTTTCCAAATTTAATTTCTCCGGGACGGATCAGGAAAAGAAATGCGGGGTGTTGTCCGGAGGGGAGCGTAATCGTCTGCATTTGGCATTGGCATTGAAAGAGGATGCTAACGTGTTGTTGCTGGACGAGCCTACCAATGATATTGACGTGAACACGTTGCGGGCGTTGGAAGAGGGATTGGAAAACTTTGCGGGGTGTGCCGTGGTTGTGTCACATGACCGTTGGTTCTTGGATCGTATTGCCACTCATATTCTAGCTTTCGAGGGTGATTCCAAAGTGGTATATTTCGAGGGAAGTTATTCCGAATACGAGGAAAATAAGAGAAAACGTTTGGGAGATGTTACCCCGAAACGTATACGTTATAAAAAATTAATCGGTTAAGATTATAAAGACGTGCCTAAGAAAAAAGAAAAAAAGATTGTAGATACCGGTTTCGTGCCGGGCATCTACAATTATTGCGACAGATGGTGTGAACGTTGTCCATTGCAGCTTCGTTGTATGAGTTACATGATGGGGAAGAAATTGAAGGAACGGACGAAAGTGAACTTGGGAGAGGAAATGCCGGATGATGACGAGTCGGCGTTAGCCCGTCTGAAAAATATTTTTGATTCTACTTTTGACGTGTTGCGAGAGTTGGCGGAGGAAAGAGGTATGGGGATAGAGGATATTTATTCCTCGGAGAAGGTGGATCGGGGATTCTGGGGGGAGGATTACGAGGATTTGGAAGATGAGGATGAAGAGGCGGTCAGGCAGATAGAACAGGAAGATCTTGTGAAATGTGACCGGATTTATAAGACTCTGGCCGAGAAGTGTCAAGAGAGTATTTATCAATGGTTTGACGAGGCCAAGATAAAAGAAGGTGATGCTCCCAGAACGAAAGAGGTCGGGGATGCGTTGTTGGAGGTAAATTGGTATCTGGATTTGATTCACTCCAAGATTAGGAGGGCGTTGTACGGGTATTATATCTATTCGGATAAGATTAATGCCACGCAGGAAGAGGATGATTATAATGGATCGGCGAAGGTAGCCTTGTTGGCTGTCGAGATTTCTCAAAATGCGTGGATGGTTTTGAGGGAGCGTTTGTCAAGTTTTGAACCGAATATATCTCACTTGATCGTGGTTTTGGAACAATTGGGATTGGAGATCGACCACTTTTTTCCGAAGGCTCGTTATTTCAAGAGACCCGGATTTGATTGTTAATATAAAAATGTGATAGAGGGTTGGCGATAGGCTTTGAATACCGTTTTTCTTGTAAAATCTTCTGTATAAGGGAAGAATTTGAAAAACGGTATACTTGAGGGAAAAGTGGTCATCTGGTTGTGAGATGATGCGTTTTTCTAATCGTTGAGTAGGAAAAATATCTATATTGTTGTTCGTGTGATTATGAAAAAAAATATATATTTGTGACCAAATAAACGAACGATTCTTAATATTATAAATCCAATAATTCTTCTTTCTTCATCATTCTTACTTAGTCATTCATACACATGCTTTTGTGACTAGGTGAACTTCTGTGGCTTTTTGTTTTTACCTTTCTTTTTGGACTATCAAAAATCGTTGGTTTAATGATAGCGTGTAAACTATAAAAAGAAAGGTATATATGTCTGTGTACAAATTATTTATAATTGTGTTGTGTTGCGTGAGTGTTTGGGGATGCGCTTCGAGTAAAAAAGTCGTCTATTTGCAGGATGTAAAGGTAGATGGCCGGATTAAGGCGGCATGTGAGTATCGGACCGTGATTCATGTGGACGATTTATTGTCAATTATCGTGTCGTGTGATGACATTGAGGCTGCCTTGCCGTTTAATACTCCGATGATTGGTTTGGGGAAAGAGGTCACGTCGGGTAATCAACAAGGGGCATCTGGTTATCTGGTAGATAAAGAGGGGTATGTTGATTTTCCTGTATTGGGTAAATTGCAGGTGGACGGTATCTCTCGTAATGAATTGGCAGACCTGTTGAAGGAGAAGTTGTCCGGTTATTTGAAGAACCCGATTGTGACGATTCAATTCCTGAATTTTAAGGTGACGGTTTTGGGAGAGGTGCGCAATCCCGGAAGTTACAAGGTAAATAGCGAGCGTATTTCGATTCTTGATGCCTTGGGAATGGCGGGTGATTTACAGATTAATGCCAAGAGAAAGAATGTTCTGGTGATGAGAGAAGACGGGAACGAGAAAGTCTTTTCTCGTGTCGATCTAACTTCGAGTGAGTTGTTACATTCCCCGTTTTTCTATTTGCAGCAAAATGACGTGGTGTATGTTGAACCGAGTCGTGGACGTATCGTGGGAGGTAACGCGGGAACTTTCCTGCCTTATATATTATCAAGTGTATCCACTTTCGTGGCCGTGTTGGCTTTAATAATAAGATGATAGCCGGAAGAGCTGGTTGCAACTATTTATGAATCTATAAAGTAACAATTTTATGAACGAGAATGTCAGTAGAGAAATACAGTCTGATCAGGAAGATGTCATTGACTTGGGTAAGTTGTTTTATAAGATTCTAGTCCGGTGGCGTTGGTTTATCATCTCGGTGCCGCTGTGTCTGGCGGCGGCACTATTTTATTGTTTAATCAGTACGCCGGTGTATGATATTCACGGGAAGGTGATGATTAGTGACACGAAAAAGGGTGAGTTGGGAACGAACGTGATGATGAAGGAGTTGGGGTTGTTCCGGGCGGGGGATGTGTACGTGGAGAATGAAATGGTGGAATTGCAGTCGAAGAATTTGATGCGGGAGGTGGTTCGGGATTTGGAGTTAAATATACGTTATACTCAAGAATGTTTCTTCCGGGGACATGAGTTGTACAACGAGTCTCCCGTGAAGATACTGGTTGATCATCCGGAGTGCATAAAAGATACTTGCCTGTACGTTCTTTTACAAGCAAATGACGAGATTATCGTGACGGATCCGAAAGGGGACGTGATCCGGCAAGGACATTTTTCGGAGAGTATTCCTATGGGGGATTACTGTATCTCTGTGGAAAAGAATGAGAGATATGCGGGGAGTGAATTACAGAAAGTTCGGATCAATTTGGATTCATACGAAACTGCCACGAAGGCTTTTTATAAAAGTTTGAGCATCACGCCACTAGAAAAGAATACAAATGCCGTGCGGATTGCGCTGAAAGACCCGGTTCCGGGACGAGGTGTCGAGTTGATACACGCTTTGGTGGATCGCTATAACCAGAACGGGGTGACGGATAAACAACAGGTTTCGGCCAAGACGGTGGAGTTTATTAATGCTCGCTTGCAGGTAATAAACGGGGAATTGGGAACGATAGAGAATGATGCCGAACGTTTTAAGCGCACGAATAAGCTGACGGATCTGACTTCTGATGCGGCTTTTGCCATGGAAAGGAAAAAGTTGGCCGGAACGGAATTACTAAAGGCTCAAACGGAGTTGGACGTGGTGCGAAGTATTCGATTGCTGACGGAAAAGAACGAGGGTGGGGAGTTCTCGTTGCTACCGGAGAATATGGGGTTGACGGACGACGGGTTGAATAACGCTCTTTCCCGTTATAACGAAATGATATTACGACGCGAGAAATTATTGTTGAGTGCCCGGGAGAATAACCCGATCGTGACGGGGTTGGATATACAGTTGCGAGGGGTGAAGAGTAGTATCCGGGAGGCCATCGGAAACGTGGAAAAGGGATTGATTATAAAAATCAAAGGGTTGGAACGGGAAAGTCTTTCGGTGGACGAACGATTGACTTCAGTACCCACGCAGGAGAAACAATACCGGGCAATAGCCCGCCAGCAGGAGTTGAAGGAGAATTTGTTTCTTTTTCTGATGCAAAAGCGGGAAGAGGCGGAAATTGCGAAATTGGTTTATGTGCCGACAGCGAAGATTATCGAAGATCCGGATGCGGGAGAGGGGCCTGTAAGCCCGAAGAAATCGTTGATTTTGTTGTTGGGGTGTATGTTGGGCGTATGTATACCCGTGGGGATTATTCTGGGAATGGATATGTTGGATTCGAAAGTAAGGAGTGCTGAAGATATTGAACGGGTGGTTCGTTTGCCTTTGCTGGGAACCTTCCCGGAGGTAGAAAATGGGAAAGTGAAGATTGGGGAGGAGGATTTTATGCAGTCGGAGTCAATGCACTTGATCCGGGAAAAGTTGAGTTATATTCTTAAACAGCAAAAGTCCCCGGTGATTATGGTGACTTCTACCATTCCCGGAGAAGGAAAATCTATGGTTGCAACTCATCTGGCCAACGCATATGCCAAGGCAGGAAGGCGGGTGATTGTTGTCGGGTGTGACTTGCGGAATCCCAGTCTGCATAATTTTTTGGACCGGGATCACCGGGAAGGGGTGTCGGCTTATCTGGCAGGATTGTGTGATGATCCGGAATCGTTGATCTGCCGGATCAGCGATGAGTTGTATGTAATGTTTGGAGGTGTTGTGCCACCTAATCCGGTGCAGTTGGTTGCCGGTCCCCGGATGCGGGAGTTATTGGAATATCTGAAAGACAATTATTCTTGTATTATTCTGGATACACCCCCTCTGGGAGTATTGGCAGAAGGCTTTACGTTGAGTAAGCTGGCGGATGCCTGTGTTTACGTGGTGAGGGCTAATGTGCTGAGAAAGGAATCGTTAAGACTTTTATCCGAGCTGGAAAAAGATAAGCGTCTACCGGATTTAGGGGTTGTTCTCAACGGGGTAAAGGTTGAATCGGGCGGGTACGGGTACGGTTATGTATACGGCTATCAATACGGTTATGGTTACAGGAATAAGAATCGTAAAACTTCTTGATCATGTTGTTTTTTAATAGACGTAAACGATATTTTTTCGAGTATGAAAATGATATACATGCTCATGTTTTACCCGGTTTGGATGATGGGGTGAAGACGATGGATGAGGCCGTGATGATCGTGAAACGGATGGAACAAGTGGGATTGAGACGATTGACGTGTACGCCCCACGTGGCTTACCCGGCTATGATAAATACACCGAGAGATGTGGAGAGTATGTTGTTCGTGTTGAAGTCCCGCTTGCGGGAAGAGGGGGTGCGTGTAGAGGTGGATTCCGGGGCGGAATACCGGATGGGGGAGTTTATGCTGGAGTTGTTGGAAAGGGGAGAAATCATGGCATCGAACCGGGGAGAAGTGTTGGTTGAGCATAGTTTTGTCGGGCCGTCTAATTACGTGGATGATATATTATTTGGCTTACAGGGACGGGGATTTTGTCCTGTGCTGGCGCATCCGGAACGGTATCCGTTTTACGCGAAGGATATTGTCCGGTATTGTGAGCGGTTTAAAGAAAAAGGTGGAAAGGTGCAGGTGAATATACTTTCATTTGCAGGATTCTATGGCAAAGAGGCTATGATGGGAGCCCGAAAATTGTGTGATGCCGCTTTGGCCGATTATTATGCCGGGGATATCCATTGCTTGCAGCAAGAGATATTGATGGAAAAATATATAGGAGGAGCGTGGTAATTCTTTTTAGAATTGCTTTTTTTGAATGTTTTTTACGCTCCTCCGTTTCTTTTATTTGAATAGTTTATCCAAGCCTTTCAAGAGGTTATTTTTTAATTCTTTACCGGCTTCTTTTTCTATTTTCTTCAATGCTTTAGATAAATCGGGGGTAATCGTCGGTTTATCCAGAGTACCACCAAGTTTGACATCAACGTCCAGTGATTGAATGTTGTTGGCTCCGGGGATGGCTTTCAACACTTTGTCAATGTCTTTCCCGAAGTATTTCCGGGCAATGTTCATGGACATCGTGTAATCCATTTTGCCATCAACGGTTTGGCTGCCGGAGAAGGTGGTCGGGTTACCCGCGATATTCGTGGTAAACGGTTCCACGATAATATTTCCTTGTTCAATCTTGAAGTCTATTTTCAAGTTGGAAATGCTTAAACGGCTTAACTCGTCATTTTTCAACAGATTGGCCAGTTGGGTCATGGCCGGATTATCGTTCAGGACAAATCCCTTGGTTGAGAGGCTACCACCACCATTGGCCGTTGTCATGATCGGGCTCATTTCTTTGTCCAGATCCGAGCTGAATTTCATGGCAGCGGATATTTTACCGTTGCAGTTCATGGCAATCGGCAGGCTCTGTTTGATGAACGAGAAGGCATTATATGCCGAGTGAATGTCAATGTCGGTAATCCGTAAATTCAAGTCCACGGAAGGCTTGACGGGGTTTGCCGTGTTGTAGGCCCCGTTCATGATCAGGTTCCCGTTCAGCATATCCATGCTCAGATTCTTTAGCGTGGCGATACCACCGGATGTTTCGATGTTTCCTTTGACGGAGTTTATCACGAGGCTATCGAACAAAATTTCTTTGATGTTCGTGCCGAAGGCCAGTTCTATGTTTTTCGGAATAGCCAGTACACTTGATGTTTCTTCTGCCGGGGCCGAACTTTGTGTTGTTACAGCCTGTGTCGTGTCGGTCTCGGAGGTCGTTATGTTTGCCATGAATTCATTCAAGTCGATTTTGTTGGAATTCAGGGTAAAGTTACCTTTTAAGGTCTGGTCCTTGAACACGTAGGGCAGGTAGTTGGCAAGGTAACCGGCCAAGGCGAAGTCTGAAGAGTTGATTTTTACTTTCAAGTCTTTCAAGTTCAGCCGGGCGGGTGTGATGGTTACCTCTCCGGACGGAACGGAAATTCCGGCAGGGAAGTCCGCGTTCTTGAACAACACGTTTTGCAGGGCAATCTTACCGTTTGCCGTGAACTTTTCGTATTGTTCTTTCTCGATATATTGGTACTTCCCGTCAAAGGAGAGATCGGTTGTTAAGATACCGTTTAATGTGATGTCTTTTAACGGTAAGGCTTTTTTCAAACTCTCGAAGTTGATAACGCCTTTCATGCCGCCCTTTAATGTCGGGTCGTCCGGATTGACCACAAGCAGGTTCATGCTGAACGGGTTGTTGGCAACCGTGAAGGTCAAAGTACTTAAATCTGCCTTGGTTTGTGCGATGGTTCCGCCGGGGTTGGTTACTGCCAGTTTCAGATTGATTTTTTCAACCGATTCGGGAAGGTCCGGGTACTTCAGATTTGCGTTCAGAATGTTGAAACGTAAGTCAAAAGCGGGAAGATGATTCTCGTAATATTCCCCTTTCGCGGATAGGCTGAGTTGGAATTCTCCGGAAGTTTTGACCCCCTCGATTTCTTTCTGGAAATCTTTGGGAATTAGCGCTAACAGGCTTTCGAATTTCGTGTCGGGTGCGTTCAGATTCAAGTCCATCGTGTATTTGTCGTCATCAATATCAATGTTTCCGGTTAAATCCAGTTTCAAGTCATTCAATGACATATCATTTTTCTTGATGTTGAATTGGAGTTCTTTCAAGTTGGCACCGATTTCGGCTTGCCAGTTGAAATCAGTGTTGTTTACCCACACACTCTTACCTTGACGCAAATATATGTTTTTGAGTTCCAATAACACGTTTAGTATGGTGTTGGTCTCGGAAAAATTTCCTTGTAAAGCCATATTCACGGCATCAACCCGGGCAAACGTCAGTGCTTGTTCGTCTTGGTAGTTTAACATCAGGTTGCGCACTTCGATGTTGTTGAAAGCGATGGCAGTTTCCGAACTGGATTCTTCCGTGGTTTCCACGGGAGTTTCTTCTGTTTTCACCTCTGTCGTGTCGGAAGGAACCATGATGTCCCAGTTGGCTTTTCCTTCGGCATTGACTTTGGGCATAAAATCACAATCTTTTAATAAAATGTTATTGATTATGATTTCTTTACCGGAAATTAAGGAACGTAAATTTACGGATGCCTCGAAAAGAGGAATATTGATTAAAGTGTCCCGTGTGTTCGTTTCTTCCTTGGAAATGACCACGTTATCCAAGGATACGCTTAGGTTCGGGAAGTTCTTGAACATGCTCAGATGCACGTCCCCGATAGCTAGTTCGGCTTGGATGTATTTTGAGGATTTTTCCTCGATTAATCGTAGGATGTCACTTTTGAAAAAGACGGGTATAACCATCAGTGTGACAATAATTAGCACGATAATAATTGCTAGTGTTATAAATACTTTTTTCATACGCTATAAGTTATGTGTGTTGTTTGCGTTGTAAATGACAGTGTTGTAAATTATTTACGACAAGCTATCATGTATTACTCTATACAAAGTTATACAAAATTATTTGAAGTAAGGTTTTATTTTTTTGAGTTTAAATAATGGTAAAACTTTTTGGGATTCTAGGATAGAGTAGTTGATTTTGCCGTATTTCCGTTTGGCGTTGAAGATGAGTTGAACATCTTCGTACACTAGATAGGGATGATGTAGAACGGATTTAAAACTCATGGTGTCCAGTTCCTTTTTCCGGATCAGCGCGGGGTTCACGGAGAAATGGGGAAGTAATGAATCTATATTCAGGTATTGAAATTTCATTTCTTTGAGTTGACGGGTGGCGTGAAAACCGCCCAGTTGTTCCCGGTAACGCAGGATTTTGCTGGCGTAGTATGGGCCAATGTCCCGGATACTGACCAATGCCGTGCTGTCGGCAGAATTGAGTTCGATTACAAGAGGTTTTGGGGAGACGGTTTGTGTCGTATCAGAAAGTCGGGAATAGGGAATCAGGAAGACCGGGTATTCATTCTTGTGAATGGTTCGTGGTAGCACGAATAATGCCATAGTAAGAATGCCCAATGTTATGATTCCTTTTTTCTCCGATTTTCTGATAAACATGGTTGTGATATTAGCTGTATAAACTCCATCACAAGTTACGAATGTTTTACTAAATAGTTACTATATTGATTTGATTATTTTACGTGAATTATCCGGTTGCTTTTGATGTCATTAAATGCTTTTGGGAGCATGTTAAATACAGGGGATGTTTCAATGCTTCTGCCTTTTGCTTGCATTCGCCGTGTTCCGGAAATGAGGGCTAAGGCCTCTGCCAGTAAGGGTTCGTTTTCATCGCCAAGTTGAATGCCGTTGAAAAGATCCTCTTTAACCTCGTGTTGAGGTGTCATGCCTTCCAAGGAGTTGGGATACCCGTCGATATTGGTGAATCGGGAGCATACCGGAAATATTAACCAGTTGGCCAGTTCTTTATCTGCCACTAATTTCCCATTTTCTTCATATTGCGGGGAGAATGCGTACATGGTGACGTATTTTCCGTAAGTCTTTGTTCCCACGAGTTCGACATCCATAAATGCTTTAAGGCAGGCAATCGTGTACTCGGAGGCAGAAACAGTCTCGCCAGAGGTTAAGATATATACTTTCTGGGAGGGTAAATCCAGATTGCAATTGGTTTCCACGAAGAATCTATTAAGTAAGTTTTCGTATTGGGGATCACTTTCGAATATTTTTTGGCAGGGCGAATTCCATGTTTCTTTGGAGAGAAGTGTACCTACCACGGCTTTTTCTTTGGGAACAATCGCACTGCATAGGAATGTGGAGGCGTCATCATCTCCTCCGTGATTGTACCTGAGGTCGAGTACAAGATCGGTAATCCCGGCTTCCTTAAATTCGTTGAAGGCTTTTACAATGCTAGTATTGAACGTTTTCGTGAAATTGGTGTACATGAGGTAACCGATTTTGTGGTTTCCCCGTTCGAAGAGTTTGGTTATAAGAACGGGGTCTGCATCCATTTTCCGGGAAGTGATGGTGACTGTCTTTCCCGAAGGAGCTATGACATTCCCTTCTTGTTTTCCCATTCCCAAGTTGAGGGTCCCGGGATTGGTAAGTTTGCTGAGGTCGCTTTCTGTAAAGCTTTGCGAGTTCAATTCTACGATAATGTCTCCTCGTTTCAGTTTTTCGGCAGCCGGAGAACCGGGATAAACGTATTGAACAACGGCAAAACATTTATCACTGTCCTTGAATCGCCCGTAAGCAAGCCCGTAGCCATAAGTTTCCCCTGTTCCAGCCATTTCTTCCAGAAGTCCGTTGGCATCATCAGTGATCAGGGACCATTTGTCTTTGGAGGAAAGGAGGGCCTTGAAATATTCTTTCGGGTCTTTTTCTGATTCCGGTTTAATGTTCGGTATTTCGTCATGCCACAAGTAGAATGTAGATAAATTGCTCTGAATGAATTGATTCATTCGTGTGGCTAATTCATTGTCTTCTGAGTGATTGTTATCTTTCTCGCAGGAAACTAAAAGCGATAGCACAAGGAATAAAGAAAATAGAATTTTTGATGTATTCATGAATGATTTTTTTGTGATTGTTTGGTAAAATAAGTAAAATATACCGACAATTCCTATCTTTTGTCCGAATTTATGGCGAGGAAACGGGAAACTCAATTAAATCATAATGAAGTTTTTACTCTTTCCATGAAAAAATGCGTGAAAAAAAATCGAAATAAATTTGTGAGAGAAACAAAAAGATATACCTTTGCAACCGCAATTGAGAAACACAATTGAAGGATTCAGTAGCTCAGCCGGTAGAGCACAACACTTTTAATGTTGGGGTCCTGGGTTCGAGTCCCAGCTGGATCACAAAAAGAGACTAAATTATTGATTTTTAGTCTCTTTTTTTTGTTGTAATGCAGGTTTCGTGAGTGATACATTTTTTGAGACACTATCCGAATGGAATTAAATACTCGATAAAAATCTCACAAAAGGAACTATATTCCCCTCAACGCTTGCTTTTTCGAGTGTAGCCATGTATTCATCCCGCCTTTCCACCGGAATAATCAGCCAATCGTAACCACCCGAAGCCAACATGACATTCATTAAGAACCGCCCAATACGACCGTTTCCATCCATGAAGGGATGAATATAAGTAAACAGGAAATGACCTAATACGGCTCTTACACAAGCTTCCGGTTCTTCTTTGAGCAACTCAAATAAAGTGGTCATGGCGTCACGAAGTGCGCCCGGATTCAGAGGTATGTGCATCGAGTTACGAATATAGACCTGATGGGAACGATAACCGACAATATCAGACGGTTTGATAATGCCTGCCGTAACGCAGGGCATGAACATTTCGCTGTGCCATACCGATAAATCCCGTTCCGCCACATCCGCACTGTTACTACCTTTGAGAATATCAGATACGCTCTTTTTGACTTCCTGAAAGGCTTGCCAATAACCACGTGCGGCAAGAGCATTCTTTGAATCCATATCCTCTCCATCCGGCTTCCATGCACCGCTTTTTACTTTATTTATTAATTCATCGGTAACCCGATACCCCTCGATAGACAGGGAGTGATAGGCATCCAATTTGTATCGGGTTTCCATTCGCTCTAAAAATTCTTTGGCGGAAAGATTACTTTTAAGCCGGGTGAAATTAGCATTTACATCTTCTCTCATATTCTGCCACATCAAGCGCAAACGGACAGCGTATGGAGATTGCGACACATGAATTTCCATCACCCTTTCAAACGGGTCTTCTTCATAAATAGTATAACCCATACGCTTCATCGTTCCGGCAATTTCATCGGCTATGTCCATTCGCCCGATATTACGAAATGCACCAATCACTCTGCCTGCCCGCACTGTTTGCCCTGTATCTACCAATATCTTCAAAATATCCGAGCTATCATTAACCATTGCAAAGGCAGTCCTCATCGTTAGCGCATCATTGCGATACATGGTCGGCGTAGCTACAATAATAGCTTCCGCCAGTGTATAAAGGTTGAGATGATACGGATTGTTCGTATCAATCTTTGAGGGCAATTCTGCCCCTAAATTGAAAATAGAGGTCGGGGGAATTAACGGAACCATATAATCGTTGCCTTTAGGCGCTCTTATAAGAACTTGGTTAGGTATGGTGGTAGCACCTGTATATATCGACAATGATTGTTCGGCTGATAAACACCACTCCTTGCCGTAGCGTTCATTTGCATACCGGGTAATAAAATTCCAAAACGAAGCATACCATGCCGTACTGTCGCCCGGCATTGCTCTTGGGTCGGTAACCACATACCAGCCCTTTATGATAGGTTTGAGAAAATGATTATCAACCAATCTTTTTATGTGTGTCCGGGATAAGTCACTACTTCTAATTATCGTAAAATCATTACCCTGTTGTACTTGTTTGAGCGCATCCAAGGAAGATGCTAATAGTTCTGCTATCGTTGCCATCGTCTTGATTCTTTTATGTATTACACGATTATTCTGTTTTTGTAAAACACGAATATAATGATTTTGTAAAACACGAATATTTTGCAAATATAGTCAAATATACTTGGAAAACAAATAAATAGAAGTATAACAAAGTACAAAGACAGATTTAGACTATAAAGTTTCTCTACAACAAAATAAAAAGTAGATGCAAGGATATATATGTATATATAGCTTGCATTTTGTGCCTAAGTTGAAAGATTAATAATCAAACACTTGTATAATTCAAAACGAATGCGGACTTTTGAACCCAAGATATATGGAGACAGACATCCGCCAAATGCGGATAGAAACCCTTAAAAAAAGTCAGTATCCCAATCGTACCCCCTCTCACGGGGTGATGATAGATAATATATTGATATTTAGGATAGTGAACCGGATGGGTTAAAGACTCGGGCGGATCACCAGAAGCGATTACAAAAGTAGTCGCTTTTTGCGTTGATAGGGATTGTTACAATGTTCAGTAAAAATGAGTATGAAACAGAAAGACGTCCCATTGGATTTATTCAAGAAGAAGATGGCAAGAAATATTTAGGAAAAGATTACCTTTATCCATGACAAATGAAACCGCCTCTAGGAGAAGAGGCGGTTTCCGGACTTAAAGCGAGAAGGAGTTAACAGATTCTCTCGCCGTTAAGTATCTTAAAAGAGGGGGCGCGGGTTCCCCCTCTGTTTTTGATCTAACTTTTGTAAACTATCAATTTCATTCATCAGATCAAGTTGTCCTAAGTTCAAATACCCCGCGCTCAAGTATTTAACCGATCAATCCTACTTTTAAAGAAAACAGCCGGGTGGGATTCAAACTACTAATGTGAGAAGATGAACGTGGCTCCCCTGTACGTTTCCGGCTGCTTTCAAGTTTGCACCGGAATAAAAAATCCCGGTGCTATATTTTAGCAATCCGGGAGATTTATAAAATCGGACCGGGCTGCTCTTCGTAGTGGAGGTCTAGCAAACCTTAGGATACGAAAAGCAAGCCTCGACCCGACTATATATATTACTATACGTAATCGAGTACGAAGGCGTTGCAATCACCGTGATCCTATAAAAAGTTGCTAGCTTCCACTCACAGTGCATAATTGCACGCTATCAATAAAAACTGAACGTCTTGCGTTCTGTTATTGCAAAGATTATAAATAATTATCTCATAAACAAAATAAACACTAAATTATTTTTCAAGTCTTGGCAAAATAGCGTGATCCTCGTTCATCACTTTATAATCACCGTGAAAGCTGAATCAATCGTGTAACCGTGATCTCTGTTTCCGACTTTCACGTCTATAATATACCGACCACTTGGAACAGTATGATTATACGGGAGTTCGATCACTCCTGTCGGTTTTATTGAAAATTGATTCATGATTTCCGGTTGTCCCCCGTTAATACTCCATATCTGAAAGTAAATAGGTAATGTCCCTTCCACGCCGTCCATCTCGTTGGATTGCCACGGTATCTTGTGTTCGATTTGATACGCGTCCTCTTCCTCGTCCAATTTTGCTTTCACGACAAGCGAATCGGGCGAGTACATGGCATTTGCCACGTTCAAATACCCGATTGCAATATCTTTTTGACAACCGATAACCAAAAGAAGAATGAATAATGATAATATAATCGTTTTCATAGTTTTGATTTTATAATTTTGTAAACATACAAGTCGCGTCAAGCGAGTGTACCACGCCGTTATTCATTTCTATGTTGCACGAGGCAACCGTGCCGATATAGCCTTCCGGGGCTTGGAACGCTAATTTTTCAGCCCCAAGATCGGGAATGTCATAGAATGAAGATGTAATCCTGTACACTCTCAAATTAATGCCTGATAAAGCTTGTTCCATTGTTCCGCCAGTCTGTGTGCCTTTTACCTCGTAATCGAAGTCTTGTAAGAACTTTTTCCCGTGTATCATGTACGAGAGAAGCATTTCATGGCACTCGTCAGCAGGGATGTCCGCGACCTTCTCGTAAAAACGTTCCCCGTTATCATCGAGTGTTTGAAATAAATACTGGTTGATTGAATGATTGGTCGGGGCGAAAATAGTAATCTCGTCCTTGTTCGTCCCGTCAAAGTATTCGATCATACCCGCGTGTTTGATCATCACGATCAGGGAATCCCAATTCACGTGGTCGGTTTGAAAATACTCCCAAACCGTGCAGTCATGCTTTTGCTCGTGCGTGCCGGAATCTATATAATTATCTTTATCGCAACACACCATCAGCGCGGCAATAGTCAATACAAGTGATATGTTTTTCATAGTTTTGTTATTTATGTGGATAACCATTTCTTTTCCAGTATGTTGTTTGAATCATGCGGGTATTATTGTCAAAAGCTCCCGCATCTATGGGAAGAAATAATGCCCCATCCTTCACGTCTTGATCGGTCAATGTTTTGAAATTTCCTCTTAGTTTTTCTCGGAACATACCAGTTCTAACCATGTCGAAATATCTCGTGTTAATGCCTTCAAGAAATAACTCTCGATCTCTCTCGTTTTGAATAGCTTCTTTCAGGCTACCTTCGTTTTCATCATATACGCTCGTGTTGGCTCTTTGGCGTATGATGTTTAAATCGGACTCTGCACCTGTTTTATCACCCGTTTTCTCTTTTAGTTCTGCCCGTAATAAAATGATGTCAGCCAAACGAATGATGATCTCGTTATCCAAATAACTTTTAATACGTCCTACTTGTATCCCATCATTATACGTGGTGTAATGACGAATTTTTTGAATATACGCTGCTCCTTGCGTTATTTTGGTGCTTAACGAGTTATAATAATCAAGTTCGTAAAAGTATTCTTTTCTACGATCATCGTTCACGTCAGGATAAAGAGCGTAAACGGTTGTGTTGTTTATCCTTAGATTTCGTCTTGAGGTTTGCGGTGTCGAAAGGGGAACAATCGGGTAAGTTTGACAAAAGCCCGCGAGACGTGAACCGGATGTAACGAAGTCAAAATCCGTATCTTTATAATCCAGTTCAAAAATTCCCTCGTTGCTATTACCTAACATCACGATTTCACAAACATCGCGGATATTTTCTGCCAACTGATAGTATTTGTATGATAACACGGAATCACATTCTGATAGTGCGAGTTGATTTAATTCCGGTTCGTCGTTTAGGCTTGCTTTCCACGCGTAAAGGTGAGCCAGTATCGCGTGAGCCGTTCCGCGTGAAATAATCTGTTTACTTGTAACGTTTTCATTATTCACGTCTTTTAAAGCATTTGCATGAGGTAACAGCTTCGCCGCTTCTTGCAAATCCATGATACATCGTGTCGCAATTTCTTGCCATGATGTTCGTTGCATTTCGCCGGTTTCCTCTGGATTTAGGATCAAAGGCGCGTCACCCCATACGCGGAGTATGTAGAAATACATGTAGGCTCTTAATCCTAAAGCTTGTCCCATGTAATAATTATACCTTTCCGTTGTTAAATCTACTTGTTTTAGATTGGAAATGATTTCATTCGCAAAAGTGATGACTTGATATTCAAATCGCCAACTAAATGCCGCGCTACTTATGCCCCAACGACGAGAGAGTTCGTTATTACAAGGATTTTGCCAAAGGGCAAGGTTATCAAATATTAACCCACGATCTCGATATTGTACAATAACATCCCCTTGAACGGATCTGAAAAGGGAGTGTAAACCCATTGTCGCGGCTTGGAAGTCTTTATCGGTCTTCCAAAAATTGTTGTTCGTTACTGAAATTTCCGGCTCTTCCGTCAAAAAGCTTTCAGAGCAAGAGTTCAGGATTAACACGAACGGGATGATTATATAAAGAATTGATTTCATACTTATAAATTTAAGGTTAATCCAAATGTTAATCGTGTTGACAAAGGATAATTTCCAAGCCCGTCAATACCAGTCACGGTATCCACGCTTTCGGGATCGGCTCCTTTATAATTCGTGATCGTGAAAAGGTTTTCACCTGTAACGAATACTCGCACGCCAAATCTCATGAATTTTTTCACGCTTCCGGGTAACGTGTAGCCGATCGTCAATGTTTTCAACTTGATATAGCTCACGTTTTGAACGTTGGCTGCAATTGCAGTTCCAAAATTGTTTAATCCTGCTTCCAATCTATTCACGGGATAGTCGGTGTTATCTCCAGATTTTTGCCAAAAACTGATATGCTTTATGTCTGCGAAAACGGGTTTGGCGATTTCTTCCGCACTCATACCCAGAGAGGTTCTCACGGATGCACCTACGCCTTTATTTAATATGTGCCGTCCAAGCACGTAATTAAATAATATGTTGACATCGAAACCTTTGTAGTTTAACGTGGTGATGACACCACCTGACACGATGGGAAGAGGCGAACCGCAGAACACTCTATCTTTAAAATCAATTTGTCCATCCCCGTTGTTATCGACGATGATTCGATCCCCCGCACGATAAAATTGTGAGCCAGTTCCGAGAGGGGTATCTTTTCCTGCAATAAAATGGTGTGGCACGTCTTTATCATCTTGATAATATCCGGCAGTTTGATAGGCATAAATTCCATTCAGAGATTTGCCGATGATGTTGAGATTGTCGGGAGAACTGTAATTCGTGAAATCTCGTTTATCTTGGCTTTTTTCGAGGCGATTCCAGTTTCGTGCGATATTAAATTCCAAGTTCCAATTAAGATGTTTACGCCGTAAGACATTCCATTTAATATCCAACTCCACGCCCTGATTGCTTATGCAATAAGCGTTTTGCCATTGTTGTATATAACCGGAATAGTTTCCTTGTAGGACTACGAGGTACAATAATTTGTTCGTGTACCTGTAATAATAATCTAGCGTGATGGCAAGACGATGATTAAACAAATCCATGTCAAGACCTAAATCATATTGATCGGTTTTCTCCCATGTTAAACCTTGATTTATTAATCCTAAACCAAAGTCAGGGATCACCGTGGGATAACCTAGAAATGGATTATTAGCCTCCAGCAGACCGAGGGCGATATAGGGTTGGTCGAATTGTCGCCCGGATTTTCCCCAACTAGCACGAAACTTGCAATAATCTAATGTCCCGCGACTCCAGTCCATGAATTTTTCATCCGAGATTGTCCAGCCTAATGCAAGTGACGGGAAATTTCCCCACCGCACATTTTTCCCGAATTTGGAACTTCCATCCCGTCTGAACGTGAACGAGAAGAGGTATTTTTGCAGGTAGTTGTAGTTTACTCGCCCGAAAATTCCCATGAGCGTGCTTCGCTCCATGCTTGTCATATAATCCTTTAATTGCCGCTTGTTTTCCGTGTCGTACGCGTTACCTGACCACGGGACATATTGAATCAAGTCAGACGGGGCGGCTTTTCCCCACCCGCCTATATCGTCTTTTTGATCCATTTGGTAAGATAAGCCCGCTAGTAGATCAATGTTGTGTTTGTCGTGAAACCTATGCTTGTACGTGATTAGATTTTCATTCAGAAGCATTTGCGTTCGTTGATGCTGTCCGTTGGAATAGGTTTCGTTATACTCGTCCAAGTTGGACGGCATGAACAAGTTTTGATATTGAAGGGATATATCCGCTGCAACGGAGGATTTTAACGTTAGGCCTTTCATGATCTCGTAACTCAAGTCAAAAGAACCTCTAAGCCGATAGGCTTCGTTTTTCTCCTTGATCTCGTCATATCGCTTGATCGCTTCTTGAAAAGCTTCCGTGCCGGGACCGGGGAACACGGTAGAATATTCTAGCAATTGTGACGGGATTTGTTCTAACTCCGTGCCGGTGGAGAACCCACTAACAAGCATATCGTATGACGAGCGATCTCGTCCCGTTCGGGCAATGTACATCCTGAAATTAGCTTCCAACCTGTCAAACGGGCGCAAGTTGAAATTACCAATCAAATTTACCCGGTTAAAGCCCGTGTTTTTTAAAACGCCATTTTCTGTGTAATAACCCAAACCTATATTGTAAGAAAACGTACTGTATCCTTTGCTTAACTGTATATTCGCGTCCGTGACTTTTCCCGTTCTAAAATAGTACTTGAAAAGGTTCGTGGAGTTATTATAGAACGGGTTCAAGCTGTCTTGGTAGATCGGCATGTTCGTTCCATAACCTTGATTCCAAAAATAATTATAATGTAACCCTTCAATATAAGATTCATAGTAATTGTCAACATATTTGTACGTGTTTGTTTCGTAATCGTAGTAAGCTTGCGCGAAATTATCGAGCGCGGCTAAACGAAGTCTTCTTTCAGCCTTTCCACCCGTTAATTCGGGAAGTTTAGGGTTGAAAGAATACGTTTGCGACACGTTGACGCTGAATTTAGCACTTTGATTCAAGCGTCCTTTTTTGGTGGTCACGAGAATAACCCCGTTCGCTGCACGAGAACCGTAAATAGAAGCGGAAGCCGCGTCTTTTAACACCTGCACGCTCTCGATAGTG
>OBWV01000187.1_pt1 | contig 72793 bp, 59 predicted proteins | sample 1495351 | NCBI WGS metagenome assembly OBWV01 (sample SAMEA2580122, study PRJEB22360) | human gut metagenome | biome: human gut; feature: human-associated habitat; material: faeces | place: Denmark | collected 2008/2010 | reverse complement strand
ACTTTGTAACTTTTAACTTAGTAGTCGTTCTTGACTACACCATTATTATACTAGGAGGAATATGGCTGATGGGGTATGATGAGAGCAAAAACAGGGAGAAAATGCAAAAAGAACAGGCTGTTCTGGAGAGAAGGAATAGTAAAGCCGGCTGCGGAATCAAGGATCTGCATTGCCATATTATGGAACCGTATGCATTGTGTCCGATCAGGGATTTTCGACAGCCGTGTGCACAGAATGCGGATCAGATCACAAGAATCCTTCAAACCTGTGGGCTGGAAGCGCTGTGCATTCCCGCAATTACCTTGTATGAAGAACCGGATTTTGCCTGCAACGCTCTGAGTCTGTATGCAAAATTACTTTTACCGGAACGCATCTATGCGCTGGCTGGATTGAGACGATATCTGAACAGGGAAGATAACAGGGATATGCTGGAACAGGCTAAAAGGCTTATGGCTGCAGGCTTTGACGGATTTAAAATGATCTGTAAACCGAATGCCAGAAGGAAGTTTAAACTGTCCATCGATGATGAGATATTTGATCCTTTTTATGAGGAAGCAGAAAAAGAACAGTGGCCTATCCTGTTCCATGTGGGAGATCCCGCCAGCTTCTGGGATCGTGAAAAAGTACCGGGATGGGCGCGGGAAAACGACTGGTATTATGGAGAGGATCGTAATATACCTTCCTATAAAGAGCTGTACTGCGAGGTAGAAGCTGTGCTGAAGCGCTATCCGGGACTGAGGATTACTTTTGCTCACTTTTTCTTTACCTCGGAACGGCTGGATTATGCTGCCAGGCTGTTTGATACTTATCCAAACATCTGCTATGACGTTACGCCCGGTACCGAAATGTATCTGGATTTTGCGGCCAGGCCGGAGGAGACGGCGGAGTTCTTCCGGCGTTATCGGGAGCGGTTTCTGTTCGGCACGGATAACGCGGCACAGGCAGGAGAACCAGCAGTTGTCGAAGCAAATCTTCAGGAGAGTATGGAGAAAATCTCCTGGATGCGCCGATTCTTCGAAACAGAAGAGGAGATGGAGGTTGATGGTGTTAGAGTCAGAGGAATCGGACTGGATTCTGAGACCCTGGAGTGCTTGTATCGGAAGAATTTTGATCATTTCTTTCATTATAGGGCGCCGGCAGCAGTGTACAAAGAGGCAGCCGTAGAATTGATGCGGGAAATGTCGGAACAGATGAAATGTGAATCGGATGAGGCACAAAAAACGAAGGAACTTTTGGTGGAACTGGAGAGTATTTTTCAAAATTTTTGACTTGATTTATATTTTAATATATAAATTTTATTTAAAAGGAAGATCCTGTAATGGGGGCTTCCTTTAAATCGTTTTTTATCTTAACCGATTCTTAATTATTAAATGATATAATACATATCGGAGCCAGAACGATAATGAATCGGAGAGAAATATTTATGAAACTGCTGATTATTGAAGATGAAGCTGATCTGCGCAATGCACTCTGCAAAGGATTTACCAAAAAAGGATATCTGGCAGATACCGCTGCCGACGGAAACGAGGGATATGAACTCGCATTTGTCAATAAATACGATCTTATCCTATTGGATTTGAACCTCCCTGGCATGGACGGCCTTACCCTGCTTCAGAAAATACGGGAAAACGATCTCCGGCAGAAGGTTCTAATCTTATCCGCGCGCAGCGCCTATGAACAGCGGATTGAAGGACTTGATCTTGGGGCAAATGACTATCTGGTTAAACCGTTTGATTTCGGAGAGCTTGAAGCCCGCGTCCGTTCTCTTCTGCGCAGGGATTTCACACAGCACAATACGGTCATCCCTTTCGGCTGCTTCCGCATGGATACGCAGGCGCGTCTTGTTTTTACCGATAAGGACGAAGAGGTCTGCCTCACACCGAAGGAATTTTCCATCCTCGAATATCTGCTTCTGAACAAGGGAAGGGCAGTCAGCCCTGAGGAACTGATTGAGCATGTATGGGAAAGTGACGACTGTTTTTTCTCCAATGCCGTGAAAGTACACATGAGCACGCTGCGGAAAAAGCTGGGAGAATTCAGCGGGCAGGAAATCATCATAAATATAAGGGGAGCCGGCTATTCTATTAAAAAGTAGAAACAGCGCCGTCAAACCGGGAGGAATGAAAAGTGAAAAAGAAGTCCATCCGCATTCGCCTTACGTTCTATATTGTTTTGCTGCTCACATGCGTCTGTATATTACTCACAGCACTCTCTATTTATAATGCAAACCAGTCATTTGTAGTTCCCTTCCTTTTTGAGGAGACAGAGACTGATTCGCGGGAGGAACGGGCATCCGTTGATACCAGCGAATCCTATGTCTATATGCTGCCGGAGGAAACTTCCTCACAGGCGGAAGAAGGTTCCATTGTGATCACCCAGGCCAGAAGGGATTTCAATATTTATAGTATCGGGATTATGGCGGCGGTCATTATCGGGGGAGGTATTATGTCCTATTTCCTGCTTGGGCGTGCGTTAAAACCCCTGCGCCGGTTGAGCGGTGAGATCGGGCAGATAACGGAAAATGAATTGTCGCAGCACATTGACGGAATTTCCTCACAGGATGAAATCGGCAGTTTGGCTGATTCCTTTAACAGGATGCTTGAACGGCTTGATAAGTCATTCTCCGAGCAAAAGCGTTTTTCCTCAGACGCTGCGCATGAACTGAAAACACCGCTGGCGGTTATCAAAACGAATATCGATGTCCTGCGTCTCGATGAGACTCCGGAACCGGAGGAATATGAAAAGACGCTCACTGTGATCGAAAGGCAGCTGAAACGTATGATGACACTGGTGGATAACCTGTTTGCCATGACGGCACAGCACAGCTATGACTTCAATGATACGGTAGAGTTTGACAGGATGTTCCGTGATATTATTGCGGAACTCACACCGAGAATTCGGGAAAAGAACCTGGAAATAAACCTTCATCGCAGTGGTTTTCATACTATCGCTAACAGTGTTATGCTGACCCGTGCCTTTTCTAATCTCGTGGAAAATGCGGTGAAATATAATGTTGAGGACGGCAGAATTGATATTTCAACAGAGTCTGAGGACAAGCGGTATGTTATCACGATTGCAGATAATGGTATCGGTATCCCTCCTGAAAAACTGGAGAACATTTTCAAGCCTTTCTACCGCGCAGATGAATCCCGGTCGGGGACGGAAGGGGCAGGCCTTGGGTTAGCAATAGCTTCTGAAATCATCACAACACACGGCGGAACGATATCCGCCCGGAGCCAGGACGGACAAACAGTTTTTACCGTCATGCTTCCCATAATCTAACAGGATATAAGATATAAAAAAGTAAGGCTCTTAACCGTTCCTTAATCTCTGGTACGCTATAATTGCGAATAGAAACAGGGAAAGGAGGTTAGAAAAATCTTTAATATAAATATAGCCGTAACATTATATATCTAACAATCTGATTAAAGGAAAGAAAGGAAGCAAATAAAATGAAAAAAATAACAACAATTGCACTCGCAACTATGATAGTTTCATCCCTCTCCGTAATGCCTGCTCTTGCGGCAGATACTTTTTCTGATGACAGCGGTTCCGCTTTGGCGGCCTGCAAGAATGCAGTGGTTTCCGCGTCGGATATCTCCGATTCCGGTGATGACAGTGCCATGATGGTGAACTGGGAAGACGGAAGCACAGCCTGGGTATCTTTTGAAGCTGCGCCTGAAAAAGCAGAACTGGCTGAGGCCGAAAATATTATTATCTCTGTTACGGAAGCCTCCGGCTCTTCTGCTGGCGGTGTCATGATGGTTGACGGTGAGGACGGCAGTGTCAGGCAGATCCCCAATGAAGACACGACAGAGTAACTGGTTCAAATAGACAGCACGAATAGGTGATTTGCCTTATACCTTATAGGATAAATGATAGGAATCCGAACTTTTTCAGACAGAAAAGGTTCGGATTTATTATTGTTTGGATCAATAAACCGGGCTATGGTTTTCAGTCTCAGCCGCTGCTGGGAAAATATACATCTGCTGCCCGTTTGATACATAATGGGACTCTGTTTCATTCTATTGCTTGTTTCCTTTTCCTTTTGGTTATAATATATTGGTATAGTCATTGGATGGAGGATTTGCCTATGTCACAGCCAGAGCATGTATATATAGCGATTGACTCAAAGTCATTTTACGCATCCGTTGAGTGCCGGGAAAGGCAGCTCGATCCTCTTACCACGAACCTGGTGGTGGCGGATCCGAGCCGCACCGAGAAAACCATATGCCTGGCCGTATCGTCGGCCCTCAAAGCCTATGGGATACCGGGAAGGCCCAGATTGTTTGAAGTAGTCCAAAAAGTGAAAGAGGCTAACATCCAAAGACAGCATTTGGCACCAGGCCATAAATTTACAGGCTCTTCCTGTAATGCGGAGGAGTTAAAAAGCTCTCCCGAGCTGGCGGTTGCATATATTACGGCCCCGCCTCGAATGGCGTTATATATGGACTATAGCACAAGAATTTATAACATTTACCTTAAGTATGTAGCGATGGAGGATATCCATGTTTATTCTATAGATGAAGTTTTTATTGATGTAACACAGTATCTGAATACCTACAGGCTTTCTGCCCGTGAATTAGCGGTAAAAATGATTCAGGACGTATACCAGTCCACCGGAATTGTATCTACGGCCGGAATCGGGACGAATCTTTATTTATGTAAGGTTGCCATGGATATTGTTGCCAAGCATATGCCGCCGGACCAAAACGGCACAAGGATTGCGGAGCTGGATGAAATGTCCTACCGGCAGCTTCTTTGGAACCATCGCCCGCTCATCGATTTTTGGAGGGTGGGAAGAGGATATGCCAGGAAATTGGAGGCAAACGGCCTGTATACCATGGGGGATATCGCAAGGTGCTCCATCGGCAGGCCTAATGATTATTATAATGAAGACCTGCTCTATAACCTGTTCGGAGTAAATGCGGAACTGCTGATTGATCATGCATGGGGTTGGGAACCTTGTACAATGGCCGACATCAGGGCATATAAGCCAACCACAAACAGTACCGGCTCCGGCCAGGTCCTGCAGTGTCCCTATGATTATAAAAAGGCAAGGCTCATCGTACAGGAAATGACCGACAGGCTGGTTCTGGATCTGGTGGATAAAGGCCTTGTAACGGATCAGATAGTCCTTACGGTAGGATATGATATAGAAAACCTGAAAGACCCGGACAGAAGGAGGCTTTACAAGGGTGAAGTCGTGACGGATCGCTATGGGCGCCGGATCCCCAAGCATGCCCATGGCACTGCCAATATTTCACGCCGGACTTCTTCCACGATGCTGATTATGGATGCCGTCCTGGATTTGTATGATAAAATAATAGATAAAAACCTGCTGGTCAGAAGAGTTTATGTCACCGCGAACCATGTTGCCGAGGAAACCGCGGCAGAAGAGACGCAGACATTTGAACAGCTTGATCTTTTTACCGATTACAGCGCTCTGGAAAAAAAGAAAGAGGAAGAAGAGGCAAAGCTCAAACGGGAAAAACAGATGCAGCAGGCAATGCTTGCCATCCAGAAAAAATACGGGAAAAATGCTATTTTAAAAGGCATGAATTTAGAAGAGGGGGCTATGGCCAGGGAACGCAATGATCAAATCGGCGGGCATAAGGCATAACCGGACAGGAAGGATTATTATGGTAAAGAATGTTCTATATAAGCTGAAAGGTTTAATAGCTGTTTATATTATTTTGGGACTGGTGTCTCAGTTAATGAATGTGCTTAGTATAGTTTACTTTCAAAGAATAATCGATATCTTATCAGAGATAAAAAATAAGGCCGATATTACTGACTACATCAGTATTCCATTGCTGTTATATGCTATTACAACAATTGCATGCTGTATTTTAAACTATGCAGATAACTATCCTTCGACAAAAATAGAAAACAGAATCTACTATAATTTTAAATTACTGGCTATTGATAAAGTAAGTAAAATAAATTTTCTTGACTATGCGAATTATGGAACGGGAAAGATTATTCAAATTGTAGAAAACGGTTCTGAGGCGGGTAAAAATATTTTATTTGGATTTTTTATTGAAATTTTTTATAGTTTAGTGCCGGGATTACTTTTTAGTCTTATCGTTTTAGGTACGTATAGTATACGAATAATGTTTGTAATAGGGATTGGATATGTAGTTATTTTTATTGTTTCTAATCTTATGCTAAAGAAACTTTACAATATTAAAGAAAAAGTCCTTATTGAGACTGAATGGACATCTAATAAATATGTCCGCGCTCTTATGGAAACAATGATATTTCGTGTAAATCGAAAATATAAACAGGAAAAAGCAGATATCGGTAAAGCATACGATGAAATTATCAAATCTGAGACAAAAGTAGTGATGATACACGAATTCTTTTTTGCTTTTTTTTACTTACTCGTAATATTTGTTAAAATCATTATCATTATAATGGGTATTTGGAAATTAAATATTTCTTTGGGAAAAATCGTTGCTTTAGTAATGCTGGTTGATAATATCTATTCACCGATATCTGAATTTAATATTATGTATGTAAAATATAATTTGGATAAAGTTGCTTATAACAGATATGTAAACTTCTTGTCGTTAAGGGATGATACTAATTTATTTAACGGTATAGAATTAATGGAAAAGCCTTTCAAAATTAAGGCTGTAAATTTTTCTGCCGGTTATGGCAGAAGAGATGCTATACATAATCTGTCATATGAAATGGAGGCCGGCAAAAAGTATGCAATTGTTGGTAAGAGCGGAGCCGGAAAGTCAACTTTTGTGAAAACGCTGCTGGGTATTATAAAGGGAACGAAAGGAAATTTATTCATTAACGAGTCAGATATAAGCACAATAAATTTAGATAAATATTATCAATATATATCATATGTATCTCAGGATGCCCCCATTTTCGACGGTACTGTATTGGAAAATATTACGATGAACAAAGAATATGCTCAGGAAGAAATATGGCGTGTGCTCGATATGGTATTATTAAAGGAAAAGATAGAAGGATTGGATAAAAGATTAGATACGAATATCGGCGAAAAGGGTATTAAATTATCCGGAGGAGAGAAACAAAAACTGGCAATTGCACGTGTTTTATTGCAGGATGCTTCGGTCATTATTTTGGATGAGGCAACGGCTTCCATGGATTATTTGTCGGAGGAAAAAGTACTGCAAAATTTGTTTTCAGAGAAAAAAGACAGTTTGATTCTGCTTATAACTCATCGGTTAAAAGCGATAGAATTTGTTGACAAAATATTCTTACTCGAAAATGGTGAAATCAGAGAAGAGGGAAGCTTTGCTCAACTGATTAAAAATCAATCTAACTTTTATGAACTTTGGAACAAACATGCAGAGCAGCAGATGAAATGATTTCTAAACTAAATCAGTCCCATTTTCAGGGATATGGTTTCTCTGCACGGCGTTTGCAATCGATTTTCATTTTCGTTTGTGCCGAAAGCCGCGGAGCGATAGAAAGGAGGGACAGGGTTTGGAAAATAAAAATTCAGATATCCACAGGTATGATGATATCATTCAGCTTCCCCACCACGTTTCAAAAACACATCCTCAGATGCCTGTTTCCGACCGAGCGGCACAATTTGCCCCTTTTGCCGCGCTGACCGGCCATGATGCGGCCATCCGGGAAACGGCGCGTCTAACTGAGGAAAAGGCGGAATTGGATGAAAATGCGAAAATGATAATAGACGAAAAACTCAGATTCGTGCAGGAAACGCTGTCTGACCGGCCGGAGGTTACCGTCACTTATTTTAAGCCGGATGAAAAAAAGGCGGGAGGAAAATATATTACGGTCAGCGGCAGCGTAAAGAAAATAGATATGTATAAGGGGCTTATTATAATGATGGATGACATCAGTATACCTTTTGAAGATATCTATGATATAGAAGGGGAAATATTTGGTAATAGAGATTATGAGATCCTATAAGACACTGCCAGGCAAGCTTATCATAATCTCCCCACCTGTGTAAGAATATATATAAAACTACATCTGCCGGACGACGTTTTTTACCGCCGTCCGGCAGATGTAATTAATCATTTTGCATGATAGTTAAATCGCCGGAAACAAGGGTTACAGAAAAATCGCTTGCTTCATTTCCACAGATTACATTTGTCACGTTTGCTTATAAAGAACACACGATACATTATATAGGATTTGACTGCGTATGGCAGCGAAGTATCCCTGATATGATCTCCATTGTAAAAGAGAGAATGATTGTGATATGATAATAGAAAGAAACCAAATACCCTATATAAATTACAGGGCAGGCAGCAACAAAAGAAAAAGTAGATCAAAGGTTATATGTATAAAAAGCAAAGGAGAAGCTATGACTGAGACATACTGTGATATCTGCGGGAAAAAGTGTGTGGTTAAGCCATATGATATGATAAGCGGGAAAGAGGATGGTGAATGGAAATGCACGAGAGTGGATGTCTGTGATCCATGTATGGATAAGCTGCAGGAACTGCATGGGGAGCTGGAAAGGCAGTTTCTTCACAGCAAAGGGAAGGTTAATGTGGTATGTGAGTAAAACGGCAGATACGCTGTCTGCCCTGCCGGAGATCACCGTTACTTATTTGCAGCCGAATGAAAAAAGCAGGAGAAGATAATATGAAACTCAGGGAAAGCTACACATGTCCGTTGGAAATTGTCCATGACGTTATAAAAGGTAAATGGAAAACGATAATTATTTTTCAACTCAGAAATGGAAAATGCTCCTTTTCCGAACTCCGGCACAGCATAGCAGGAATTACTCAGAAAATGCTGTTGGAACAATTGCATGAGCTGAAAAGCTTCGGATTAATTAATAAAAAAACATATGACGGGTACCCTCTTAAAGTGGAATATTTCTTGACAAAACGGGGAGAAAAAATGTTGTCGGCGATCAAGATAATGCAGGAAATTGGCATAGAATATATGATTGAACATGATATGACAGATATCCTTGATGAAAAAGGCATTTGCTATTAATCTCTTTCCTATGTACGAAAAAGTAAGTAATTTACTTTCGAATCATTTTCTTATATGCTTTGCTTAAAATTAAGAAAGGATATAAGAAAATGAAAAAAGCATTACTTATTGTTGATGTACAGAATGATTATTTCCCTGATGGAAAGTGCCGGTTACATAAGCCGGAAGAAGCATTGAATACGATTAAAGGTTTGCTGAAAAGTTTTAGAGAACAAAATCTGCCTGCTATTTATGTTCAGCATGTCTCAACTATGCAGGCAGACTTTTTTATCCCAAATACAGAGGGCGTACAAATCCATAAGGATATTGAACCGCTGGATACAGAGACAGTTATAGTGAAGCATTATCCCAATAGTTTTTATGAAACCGATCTGCACAATGAACTGATGAAAAATGAGGTCATAGAATTGGTGGTCTGCGGTATGATGACACATATGTGTATTGATACAACTGTAAGAGCGGCTAAAGAATATGGCTATAAGGTTACGCTGATATCAGATGGATGTGCAGCGAAAGCGTTAGAATGGAATGGCGTCATAATCCCTGCAGATACTGTTCAAGATGTGTTCATGGCTTCTTTAAACCGGAAATTTGCTGATGTTATTACAAGCGCAGAGCTTTTGTGATGGGCCGACTATTTTTCCCTTTAACTATCTGATTTTAAATTCCGCGAAAACACAAACAGGCTAAACTTTTGCATAGGATAATAGTATTATAAACAGTAATATTTTTACATAAAAAATAATCAATAAAATATAAAAAACAGACTATAGCTGTTATAAAAGCGGTTTATTCAAAGATTAATGTTGAAAAAAAGTACTATTTTATCTACTGTAATGGAAGGGGTAAAGACAGCAGGAGGGGTGATAAAATGAATGGTGTTCTCTATTTATTCAAATACGCATGGAAGTTTCAGAGAAAGTACATATTTTATGCATTGATTCAGGAAATATTATCCTCTGTGATTCCATTAACATTGATTATTTTACCCAAATATATAATAGATGAATTACTCGGAAGCCAGAACATTAAATTGATAATAATCTATACAGTTACAATGATAGCATGTAATTTTGCAACGGCTGTAGTCTGTTCCTGGCTGAGAAAGCATTGTTTTGTTTTAAAAGGAAAGCTGTTTGTAGATTTTCAGGAAATGATATCAAACAGATTGTCAAAATGTGATTATGAGAAGCTGGAGGATCCGTCCTTCCTGGATGTTAAGGAAAAAGCCAAAAAGTTTTTATATGCCAATGGACAGGGCTTTGGTGAAGTAATGGATCAGGCTTTTAACATTTTGGGAAATGCAGTCAGGTTTGTCGGAATTATATTTATTGTCATAAATTTGAGCGTCAAGGTGGTAGTAGTCCTGATTATCCTGGTGCTTATTAATGCCGTTATTGAAGGGAAATTAAAAGAGAGATATGTAAGCCTGGATATGGAAAAGGCGCCTGTTGAAAGAAGGACCAATTATTTAATAAGCGTGATTGAAGATTTTTCATATGGAAAAGAAATAAGGCTGCTTGATGTGTCGGAATGGTTCTCCAAAAACGTCAGACACTATCTGAATATCTCCCAGAACTTTTATAAAAAGCAGATGAGTTCAATAAATAAAAGTCAGTACATAGCGGGCATAACGAATCTGCTGCAGGAACTATTTACCTATTCTTTTCTGATCGTCCGGGTGCTGCAAAAAATGATAAGTATCGGGGACTTTACGATGTACTTATCTGCAATAAACAGCTTCAGCAGTTCAATGAATGATTTAATGAAAAGCTGTGTTGAAATCAAACAGTTTGAAGGATACTATGGAGCACTGAAGGAATATCTGGATGTACCGATAACGATGAATACAGGCAGTTATGATGTCCCTGAAGCGCCGTATGAGATCGAATTTAAGAATGTTTCTTTCAGGTATCCGGGACAGACGGAGTGGTCTCTTAAGAATATTAATGTAAAAATCTCTGATAATAAGAAGTATTCTATTGTAGGTGAAAACGGCGCCGGTAAAACAACGTTCATTAAGCTGTTATGCAGGCTTTATGACCCGACCGAAGGGCAGATTTTACTGAATGGAACAGATATAAGAGAATATGATTATTCGCAGTACATGCATTTAATCAGTACAGTATTCCAGGATTATAAACTGTTTTCATTTTCTATAAAGGATAATATCGCTTTCGGAGAAACGGAGGAAGATGCCAGGGTCATTGAGGTACTTAAGAAAAGCGGATTTGGCGATAAGCTGAATGCGCTGGAAAAGGGGATTAATTCCTACATACATAAAGATTTCGAGGAAGATGGATTTGAACCCTCCGGAGGGGAGGGGCAGAAGATTGCTTTGGCGAGGGCGCTGTATCAGGACAGGCCTGTCATAATTTTAGATGAACCGACAGCTGCGTTGGATCCTAAAGCGGAATATACGATGTATAAGAATTTCAATAGTTTAGTCGAGGGTAAATTAACGCTTTATATATCGCACAGAATGTCGAGTTCACGGTTTTGTGATTATGTGCTTGTTTTTTCGGATGGCGCTATAATCGAAGAAGGAACGCATGAGGAATTAATGAAATTGAAGAAGGTTTATAGTTCTCTTTATAGTATGCAGGCGCAGTTTTATCTGGATTAACATTTATTGCAGGGTGGTGGAAATACATATACGCCTGCCTCATGTTTTGCCTGTTGGAGCTCGGGTACCATTCAGGTTGCGGCGATCAACGGTAAAGTGATGGTAGCTGTGGTGCCTTCGCCAGGAGTGCTTTCATATGTGATTCCATAGATATCTCCAAAATACAGTTTAATACGCTGGTCCACATTGCGGATACCGTAGCCTTTGGTTTCGGACTGCGCCTGGGTGGCCAGCGTTTTTTCGTCCATACCGCAGCCATTGTCTGAGACCGTAAAATACATGCAGTCAGGCCCCATCGTTCCGTCGATGGTGATTTTTCCAGGTTCTGTATCGATGTTTTCCTTTCCGCTGATCCCATGGAGAATAGCATTTTCTACCAAGGGCTGTATGATAAGATTAATAATACGGTATGGGAATAGACGTTCATCGATATGGCAGTCGATCTGGAATGCCGGATGAAGAATTTTTTCCAGGGCAATATAAGCGGTGATATTCTGCCACTCTTCCTGTACAGTGGTATTGCTATGCCCCTTATTCAGCGTGGTACGGTAGAACGTGGAGAGCAGGAGGGCAATCCTGCTGATTTCCGGCTGTTCGCAGCGCAGGGCTTTGGCATTGATCATAGAAAGGCAGTTGTACAGGAAATGCGGGTTGATCTGGGACTGCAGCATTTGAAGGCGGTATTCCTGTTTGGCGAGCCTGTTTACATACAGCTCATTTATAGTTTCTTCCAGACGGCGGGCCATCCTGTTAAAAGCACGGATCAGGTGGGAGATTTCATCATTATTGTCGCTTTGGATGGTAACGGTGAGGTTATCCGCCTGAAACTGGTTCAGATCCCTGGCCAGATGCTCCAGAGGGTTGACAATCTGGCGGCTCAGCCTGGTGCTTATATAGCTTGTTGCGGCGATACAGACGGCTATGATGGCAAGAATGACCCAGATAAAGGAATCCGCGGAGTTGGTGAGTTCCTTTTGGGGGCGGTACATGAGAATAGTCCAGCCGCATACATTATCGCTGGTGCTTTCGGAGAAAAAAGCATGCCTGTTCTCCTCAAATGGGATTTCACTCAAAGTATCGGGAAACAGCAGAAAGCTGGAATATACTTCGTCCAGCTGTGCGTGCTGGAAAAGAAGATTTCCCTTCTGGTCATAGATTCCCACAGCGTAGTCATCCTCAAAGAGTGAGGTGTAGTCCCGGAACATAGACTCATAGGAAAGCCTGATTACAAAAATATTAGTATAGTAGGTATCCGATACAGGAGAAATCAGAAGCATTTTATTAGGTTCCTTATAAGCATAGAATGGTTTTGTTGCTGAAAGGGCCTCCTGATACCATGGTTCGGACGTGATTTTGTCGAGAGAATCCAGTGTACCATTGTGCGGGTACAGGTTCGTGCCGGTATAGAGGGTGATACCGTCAATTTCTTTATGCATGGCCTGGACCACCGGGAGCTTGGAATCAAAAATTTCCCGGTTGGTCAGAAACATTTCGTAGTTATTCTCATACATCCTGTCTACAGAATTCCGGATGGAAGTATCCCAGGCGAGGCTGCTTATTATATCATTATGTAAGGTAAGAAAATGGTCCAGAGTGGAGTTGGCCTGCTCCAGAATGTTATGAAGATAAGTCTCTTCGCGGGAAATCAATAGTTTCCGGCTTTGAAGAATAGAGAAGAAGCCCAGAATCAAAATGGGAATCAGGCTGACGGTAAAGCTTAGAAGTAAAATTTTCTTGTATAATTTAAGATTATGATACCATTGTTTGATTCTCTGCATAGATTTCTTCCTCTCATGTAATTGAGAACAGCCGTAAACGGCTGCTGGTTATTTCTGCCGCATTTTATCCGGGGTTTCCCCAAAATACTCATGAAAGCTCCTGATAAAGTAGGAGGTATTTGAATAACCGACTGCCGCACCGGCATCGCTGACTCTGATGTTTGTCTGAGTCAGGATCTGCTTTGCTTTCTCCATCCGGACCGCTTTGATATATTTATTTATGCTGCTGCCGGTTTCCATTTTAAATACGGTGCTCAGATAGCTGGGGTTCAGGTAGACGGCGCCAGCCAAATCATTCAGGGAGATCTGTTCCCTGTAATGTTTGTGGATATACTGCTTGGCTAACTGTATTACATGCTTTCGGCTGGGGGAAGCGGCATGCTGTTCCGTCTGAAGCCTGGCTAATACTGCAAAGACAATCTCCTCGATTTCATGGATGAAGGAACAGGAGAATATCCGCTCAATATCGTCCGGCATATCCGTACTATCCAGATTCCTGTAAAGGATCTGGATCAGACTGGAGTATGTATAACGCGCATAAATATGAGAATAATTTCTGCTTTGCTCAAAAATTTCATTTAATCTCAGGATATCCTTCGTGAGCTGCTCCAGATCCCCTGACTCCACATCAGTTCTGGCGGACACCAGTATTTCAGAACAAAGATCATAGTTTTCGGAAAAAAGCTCTTTCTGGGGCTGCTTATGGAATACATAACGATCCTGACAGAAAAAACGGGTTTCCAGCAGATCGCAGGCGTCTTCATAGGCATTGGGCAAATCATCACATTCGGATAATGGCGTACTGATGGCAAAATAACAATGGATTTGATAGGTTTCCAGAATCTTTTCATGAATCTGCCGGCATATACCGGCAAGCTGCTCCTGCTCCATATGTGATCCCGTCTCATCCTTGAAAAGAAGAACCGATTGGGAAGGATTAAGATTCACAAAATCAAAGGAGAAGGGAAGAATTTGACGCAGGAAATTTATAAATCCTTCGGATACACTCGGCTCGCAGTCAAAAAAGGACTCTTCAAAGTGGAGCAGAAGAAGCAGGGTATAGTCGTCAGCAAAGTCAGCCCCGCCCATTTCAGGCAGATTTTCACAGGGCATACGGTTTAGCTTTAAGTAAAGGTAATGGTTTTTCAATGCCTGGATACGGCTGTCCGCATGTTTCTTTTGGAGTTCAGCCTGCTTAAGCAGATCGAGTGTATGCAGCATGGTGGTTTCGAATTCTTCAGGGTTCAGCGGTTTCAGCAGATAATTGTTGGCCTGTACCGACAGGGCGGTCTTTATATAAGAAAAGTTATCATAGCAGCTGAAGAAAACGATTGGGAGATAAGGATTTCTTGCGCGTGCTTTGGCGGCAATTTCCAGTCCATTTGCAAAGGGCATTTCAATATCGGTAAGAAGGAGTTCGATAGGTGTCTCTTCCAGAATTTTCAGCGCCTGTTTACCATTTTCTGCATGGTAGATCTGCAGAGAAGAGTCCAGCTTCAGTTTATTTAACAGGTACAGCACCAGTTCATATTCTTCCTGCTCATCTTCTGCAATCAGCATCTTATAGGGCATATCCTTTATCTCCTTTCTGACAGGCATAATTTTTGAAATATCGGGCATTTCCACATAAATAACGAAAATATGTTATGCAAATTAACTTCATTATAGTATCATATTTTACTTTAAAGTTACAATAAAATAACCCTCTCATATGAAATTGCCAAAACTATGAACATGAACCCAAAATTATTATCATATACGTCAAAAATTATTCTGATAAAATATGAAAGGTAGGAATCATCAATTGATGGATAACAAAAAATCAGAATAAGGAGGACAATTCAGTATGAAAAAGAGTAAAAAGCTGTTGGCAGCATTACTGTCAGGGGTTATGACCCTGTCACTTGCTGCCTGCGGAGGAGGTTCGGCAAGCCAGGAAACAACAAATACAGATGCCCCCAGTACTGCGCAGACAGAGGAAACGGGAACCGCAGCAGCGGCTGATCTGGCTTTTGAACCGTATGAAGATGAGCTTGTAGTCCAGCTGGGAAGGCTCGCATCCCCTCATACCATATCTTCTCTGTATGAAGGAGATACGCTTGAGGACAACCCATATACGAGATATGTGAAAGAAAAGTTAAACATATCTTTTGAAGATGTTATTGAAGCAAATGACGAGGATTATAAAAAACAGATTTCTCTGGCGGTAGCATCCGGGGATCTTCCGGATATCTTTACGGTTACCGATTATAACACATTGGTTGAACTGGTGGATAATGATCTGATATATGACTTGACAGATGTGTATGAAAAGTATGTATGCGACTATGTGAGAGGCGTATATGATTCCTTTGACGGACGCTGCATGGAGATGGTGACATTCGACGGCAGGCTGATGGCGCTGCCCGGGAGCAATCCGGATAATGGTGTCCCCATCCTGTGCTGGATGCGGAAGGACTGGCTGGATCAGTTAAATCTGAATCCCGATGAGGACGGGGATTTGTGCATCACAATTGAGGATATTGAAGACATAGCAAAGGCTTTTGTGGAGGCGGATATTTCCGGTAAAGGAACCGTAGGAATCGCCCTGGCAGACAATGTGGGGGATGCCCAGGGGCTGTATGGTGCCATGGGCGGATTCGCAGATATCTGGCTTCAGAATGAGGACGGTTCCATTGAGTGGGGAACCTTCGCGGATGATTCTGTAAAGAATACCTGGGAGCTGCTGAACAGGTGGTTTAAGGAAGGCCTGCTTGATCCCCAGTTCGGTACCAGAACTGCCGATGATGTGAATTCCCTGCTGATTAATAATCAGTGCGGCATTGCATTCGGGCCCTGGCACACCCCTGATTGGCGGTTTACCCATGTAAAGGACGCCAATCCGGAAGCACAATATATTGCATATACCATGAAAGATGCGGACGGAAAAGTGAATGCGTACCATGAAAATGCGGTGGGCAGCTTTGTGGCGGTGCGTAAGGATTATGAACATCCGGAAGCGGCTGTGAAGATACTGAATGTAGTATTCGGGGATCTGGCGACAGCAACCGCGGAAACCGCTCCTGAGGTAGCACAGTTTGTAAAGGACGGCGGGGACAATTTCTGCAGGCCTTACCAGATTGAGGTAATTCCTTATGAAAATACGGAGAAATATTTCACGGAGCATACCGCCGTTTTAAACGGTGAGATGACACCGGAACAATGTACCACTGCTGAGAACAGAAATACATCCGAGGCCATGATGAAGTATCTGGAGGATCCGGATAATGTAACCAGTGAAACCAGCGCCGGCTGGAAGGCATACAATTCCAGAATCATCGGCTGCGGCGCTTCCATCGGGAAACTGAAGGAAAATGGGAATGCCAACTGGATCTCTCCCCTGTATCCGCCCACGATGCCCGTAATGGCACAGAAGAAGACGACGATTGATACCCTGGAGCTGCAGGCGTATATCAAGATTGTTACAGGTGAGGAACCCATTTCTTATTTTGATGAAATGAAGGAAAAATGGTATGCAAACGGCGGAAGCGATATCATCGCTGAGCTGGAGGAGTATTATCAAAAATAAACGGTAAGCTGTACGGCAGTGATTCCGCGGTTCATAGCCGCGGAATGCTCCGTATTTGGTATTAACCTAAAGGCAGCAGTCAAAACAGGATGCCGGTGAAGGTATCCGGAAGGCTGAAACACATGGGAGAGAGTCAGATGGGTGATAAGAAAAGACAGGCGGGTAAAAGGTATTTCACTTCAGAATTGTTCTACCACGGCATGATCCTGCCGGGTATGATTTTTGTATTGCTGTTTAATTTCGTTCCTATGTTTGGAATAGTAATGGCATTTCAGGACTACAAACCGGCGAAGGGCTTTTTCGGATCCGCGTTTGTGGGAATGAAGCATTTTAAATATTTGTTTGAGATTCCGGATGGATTCCAGATTTTCCGGAACACTCTGGTTATCGCATTGGGGAAGATTGTGCTGGGTACCATTATGGCAATTATTTTTTCTATCCTGCTCAATGAGATTCGGGTGAAATGGATGAAGAAATCAATACAGACGATTGTATATCTGCCTCATTTTCTGTCATGGGTTGTTCTGGCGGCTGCAATTAAAAGTCTGTTTGGGCTGGATGGCTTTGTGAATGCAATTTTTGGTACAAACTTAAATTTTATGGGAAGTAATACGCTGTTCCAGCCTCTTCTGATAGGGACCGATGTATGGAAGGAATTTGGCTACAATTCGGTCGTATTCCTTGCGGCCCTGACATCAATTGATCCGGGGCTTTATGAGGCGGCGGAAATTGACGGGGCAAACTGGTGGCAGAGAGTGTTCCATGTCACTCTGCCGGGAATGCAGTCAGTGATTTTTCTGATGACCGCAATGGCTATGGGAAATATCCTGAATGCAGGCTTTGACCAGGTATATAACCTCTACAGTGCATCGGTTTATGAGACAGGAGATATTATAGATACCTATGTTTACCGTGTTGGCTTAAACAGTATGCAGTATAGCTTTGGTACGGCAATCGGATTGATGAAATCCGTCATTGCATTTATTTTAATGATGTCTGCAAACGCGCTGGCTAAAAAATTCACGGACAGCAAGATATTCTAAAGAAAGGAACGGGATATGAGAAAAAGCAGTCTGGCAGGAAAAATTGGTTATATATCTATTTATGCTGTTGTTATTTTACTGGGACTCATTTGCTTACTGCCCCTGTGGTATATTGTTGCCGTATCTTTTTCAAGGGCTTCCGCTGTGGAAGGAAATATGGTTACATTGCTGCCGGTTGGTTTTAATACCATTGCATATGAAGAAATTCTGGGAGATGCCCAATACTGGCGCTCTTTCGGGATCTCTGTGGTGAGGGTGATACTGGCCGTTATTATCAATACGGTTTTATCCGTCAGCATGGCTTATCCTCTGACGAAAAATAAGAGACAGTTCAAAGGCCGGGATGTCTATATGAATCTGCTGGTCTTTGCCATGCTGTTTAACGGCGGGCTGGTGCCTACTTTTCTTGCGCTGAAGGAATATCACCTTCTGAATACGATCTGGGCGCTGATACTTCCCGGAGCGGTACCCATTTTTAACGTGATTCTGCTGATGAACTTCATGATGGGGATTCCCAAATCCCTGGAGGAAGCCGCCATTCTGGACGGAGCCAATCCGGTGCAGGTGCTGACCAGGGTTTACCTGCCCTGTTCTGTCCCTGTAATTGCCACGGTTGCATTATTCAGCATAGTGGGGAGCTGGAATGACTTCTACAGCGGCCTGATGTACATAACCAGAATCAATAAGTATCCGCTGATGACATATATCCAGAGCATTACGATAAATATGGAAGACATCATCCGGAACGGAACCATGGAGGAAATCCTGCGCGCATCCCAGGTATCCCAGCAAAACCTGAATGCCGCAAAGATCGTGGTAGCGGTAGTTCCTTTGCTTTTGATTTATCCGCTGCTTCAAAAGTATTTTATTACCGGTATCGTTATCGGATCGGTAAAGGAATAAGCGCGCCCGGATATGACCGGGACCGAAACGCCTCCGCATTGGGAAAGGATAGAATAGATGGAAACATTACCAAAACTGAATACGTGCCCCAAAGCAGAGCCGTCTGCTGTTGTGACAGGTGTGAATTATAGAATCACAGTCCTTACGGAAAGGCTTCTGCGCCTTGAATACTGTAATGAGGGATGCTTTGAAGACAGGGCGACCCAGATTGTTCTGGACCGAAAGTTTGCCCCTTGTGATTTCCAGGTCTGCGAGAAGGAAACTTCGCTGGAAATTACGACCCGATATCTGCGCCTGGTTTATGACAGGAAGGAATTCTCCGAAGAAGGCCTTAGCATTGAGATCACAGGAATCGGAACCTTAAGAAAATGGCATTATAACAGCCCGCCCGACAGCGGAGGCAATTTTGGCGGAACCACAAGGACTTTGGATGAGGTGGACGGAAGCTGTGAAATCGAGCCGGGATTATTGTCCATGGACGGCTGGGCGGTACTGGATGATTCCGGTTCCCTGCTGCTGGATGAAAACGGCTGGATCGTTCCCAGGGACAAGGAAGAGACAGATCTCTATTTCTTCGGATACGGACAGGACTGTCTGGGATGTCTGAAGGACTATTACCATCTGACCGGAAAGCCTCCCATGCTTCCCAGATATGCACTGGGCAACTGGTGGAGCAGATATTTTGAATATACGGAAGACAGCTATAAGGAGCTCATGGGACGGTTTGAACGGGAAGGCATACCCTTCAGCGTGGCGGTTATTGACATGGATTGGCATTTAGTACATATCGATCCCAAATACGGGGACGGCTGGACCGGCTTTACATGGAACCAGGAGCTGTTCCCCGATCCGGAACGATTCCTGCGCTGGCTCCATGAAAAAGGTATGCATACCACACTGAATCTGCACCCCGCCCAGGGAATCCAGGCTCATGAAAAATGTTACCCGGAAGCGGCGGAAGCATTGGGGGTGGATGCTGATTCAGAAGAACCGGTAAAATTTGATTTTACGGATCCCACATTTATAAAAGCCTATTTTAAATATGGCTGCTACCCTCATGAGAAAATGGGCGTTGACTTCTGGTGGATTGACTGGCAGCAGGGTTCGCGTACAAAGCTGGCAAAGCTGGATCCGCTGTGGATGCTGAATCATTTTCATTTTCTGGACAGCGGTAAAAACGGGAAAAGGCCAATCACTTTTTCCAGGTATGCGGGGCCGGGATCTCACAGATATCCGATAGGCTTCTCCGGCGATACCCATGTGACATGGGCTTCCCTGGATTTCCAGCCTTACTTCACCGCTGCGGCGTCAAATATCGGGTATGGCTGGTGGAGCCATGATATCGGCGGACATACCTGCGGTGTGAAAGATGACGAACTGGAAGGACGCTGGTATCAGTATGGTGTATTTTCTCCGATCATGAGACTGCATTCCACCAAGAATGAATTCAACGGAAAGGAACCATGGCGTTTCCGGAGCGATATTGCGGAAATGATGAAGGATTTCCTGAGACTGCGCCATCAGCTGATTCCTTATCTATATACGATGAATTATCGTTTTTATAAAGAGGGGGAACCTCTGGTACAGCCGCTGTATTACAGACATGAGTGGAGAAAGGTATTCGGCCTGGTAAAAAACGAGTATTATTTCGGAATGGATTTTCTTGTCAGCCCGATCACGCGGAAACAGAATCCCATGCTTCATGTCGGGAAGGCGACAACCTGGCTGCCGGAGGGAACCTTTGTGGATTTCTTTACCGGAGTGGTTTATTCAGGAAGAAGAAAGATGGATATGTACCGGGATATCAGTTCCATTCCTGTCCTTGTAAGAACCGGAACCATAATTCCCATGACAGAGCAGATCAGCGCCGGAGATGTGTACCGCAGCCCGGAACAGATGTATCTGCGTGTATTTGCGGGAGCGGATGGTGTATTCACGCTGTATGAGGATGACAATGACGGCATGGGTTACCTGGATGGGGATTGTGTATTGACCGATTACAGTCTGTCATGGCAGGAAGAAGTGGCAGAGGATGACAGCGGGAAGAAAGCTCCGGGGAAGAACCGGAAGTGTTTCAGAATCGGGGCGGCCAGGGGAAACAGAGGATTCATTCCCGCGGAACGTTCTTATAAAATAGAATTGAACGCTGTGGAGGCGGAGGAGAATGCCTGGAGGGAAACCCTGGTGACCGCCGGCGGCCGGGCTGTTCCTGTACAGACGGCCTATGATGGAACAAACGGTGTATTAACAGTGGAGATCCCTCCGATCAGCGTGGGAACGGAAATCTGTGTCAGCTATCCGGATTCCTGCAGACTCCGCAGGAACAATGTCAGCGAACTGTCCTTCCGGTTCCTTAACAGGGCGGAAATGGAATTTAACCGGAAAGCCGGCCTGTATGAAACGATCTGTAAGGAACCTGACGGGTTCAGGCTGCTTGCGGAGCTTCAGAGCATGGAGCTGGAGCCGGATTTGCTGGGAGCGTTAACGGAGCTTATTACGGCACAGATTTAATAGGAGACAGGGAGATGAATCAGACAAAACGGATGGGATATGGTGCATATGATGCACTCTATCCCAACGGAATCGTAACAGTGGGTAAGGATAATGAAATGTTTGGAATCCGCTTCCTCGCTGCAGCAAAAAAAGAAAAGCAGCTTATAGATCAGAAAGAGTTTGACTTCCGTTCTGTCAGAATCGGAAGAATGGAACCGGATGAGCTTTATGAATTTTCCTGGAATGCATTCGGCAAAACAATAAAACTTACATGGAGCCGCACAGACAGCAAAGGTCTGTACGGACAGGTAGAGGTACCGGACGGAATAACAATTTTAGCTGAGCTGTATATTCCCAGAGAATGGAAACTTGAAAGAGAATGGGTAAATTTTACCCGACAGTCGGAAAACTGTTTCGCGGGAGAACTCATTTCGCCTTACCACGAAAATGGGAATTCGGCCCTGCTGTTGCTGACAGATCATTCCCCGGTCAGCGTGCTCGGCTACAATGACAGGGAGAAACAGCTTAAGGATTTCAGGGAAAACTGGGTGCTGCGGAATGTGAATCCGGGAAATATCTGGGCTGATATGGGGGTGAACAGGTATATGGGACTGCAGTTTGCAGACTCCTTTGCATTTACTCTGGAAAATGGACGTGCGGAAGCCTTCCTGCATCTGCCTGACAGCCCGAAACAGGCAGAATTGCTTAAGAATGGAAAGAAAATTCTGGAAACAAAGCTGCAGGAGCATTCCATGACGGCCCTGGCCGGAGAGGGGATGCTGAAGCAGGTTGGCCGGGTACTCTCCTCCATGCCGGTTTATAATGCCATTTATAAGGAAAATACCGGAAGAAGGTATATTATTGTGGACCGCCCCTGGGTCAGAAAGGAGGACAGCTGGGGAATCCAGTTCAACTGGGATACCTTTCTTAGCAGCTGGGCCTGCTCCTGGGCCTATCCGGAACTTGCCATGGAAAATATGCTCTCCGGGTACGATGTACAGCTGCCGGATGGGAAAATCCCCCTGAACAGCAGTCCCGGCGCCTCAGGCAGGCCGGAGCCTCCCATAACAGCAGGAAGATCCCAGCATATCGTACAGGGATTGACTCTTTGGAAAACCTATCTGCATACAGGAGATAAGGAATGGGCGTCAGGATGTTACGAGGGCGCGAAGAAAGCGAATGCCTGGTGGTTTGCAGATCGTGGGGACGGGCAGCGGAGACGGGACGGCGGGGGAAAAGGGCTTCTGGGCTTTGGATATGATCCGGAGGAGGAAATGGGAATTCTCGGAGCGTCACAGCAGCCTTATGTGGCAAAGGCACAGTATGCATACTTTGAAACCTATGACGACAGCCCCCAATGGACCAGCGGCGAATATTTTGTAAGCATAAAAGGATTGGAAGGACTGAAGGAAGAAGATCTGCAGGATGAATCCCGTTATGTAGTCAGCTGTCATACCGCAGATATTTATACGTTGGAAAGATGTTGCCTGTATGCGGTGGATTGTGAATCCCTGAGCAAGATGGCGAGAGCGCTTGGGAAGGAAGAGGAGGCATCCTGCTACGAGCAGAAAATGCGGGAAATGACCGATAGAATCAACACAATGATGTGGTGCGAGGAGGATGGATGCTATTATAATCTGAAATTTGACGGAAGCTTTTCCAGGCGTCAGTCGCCGGACTGCTTCATGCCTCTTATGACGGGACAGGTACCGGAAGACAGAAAAAACAGGTTGCTTCAGCTCCTGAAGGATGAAAAGAAATTCTGGGGGGAATACATGATTCCTTCTATCGCAAAGGATGATCCTGCTTTTCCCCAACAGCACTACTGGAGAGGACAGATCTGGCCGCCCCAGACACTCTGGACATATCTGGCCCTTAAACGGGCCGGGGAAAATAAGCTGGCCTGGGAGCTGGCATCGAGAGCCGCTGCTATGCTTGCAAAAGAGTGGGAATGCAACGGCTTCTGCCCGGAAAATTACAGCGGAATCACAGGAGAAGGAGCCGGTTCGCCCCATTATAATTGGGGCATGCTGATGGGGATGCTGATGTTGGAGGAGCTTGTGGAATATGAAGAAAACCAAGTGATATTCGGCAATCCGCTGGCGCCGGATGGTACACATCTTAATAATATCCTTGTAGATGGTAAACGGTACAGCATGATAGTAAAGGACGGCAGAACAGAGGTGTACTGCGGGACGGAGCTTACTGCACGGAGTGAGGGAAGAGTTTATGTGGACAGATAAGGATGCAGTGAGCTGTTCAGATAAATTGGGTATCGGTATAAAAGAGAATAGCAGGAATAGTTAAGTGGCAGGTATTTTCCCTTTCCAGAAAGAGGAGGGGAAGATACCTTTCTCTTTTTTAACGCCGGTTGAAAAAAGTATTGGTTGGCATAGCTGTATTTTTCGTTGATTTCTTTTACGGACAGATTGGAGTTCTTCAGACAGCAGCATGTGTAGTTCGTTATGCCGGGGAAAGAACTGTTTCCAGTTCAATTTATAATACCCTCAAATAACTGGATTCTCTGGAGTGATGCAAAACAATATATAATAAAATACTGTCATCAATTATCTATAAAACGATAGTTTTGTTGATTCCTATATGCTATACTCATTTTAATATAGGAGCCAAAATAGTAATTGAGGAATACATAATTTTACTCTTATTTAGAGACCTTGTAACAATATTGTTTAAGGTTAGTTATTAAAATCAAAAAGAGAGTGATAGGCTGAAAGGAAACAATTATGAAAGAAATAAAGAAACCGGCTGAGGAATTAACAACAGCAAAAACAGTTTTAGGTATTATACTTTCTGTTGCAATTCTGGCAATTGCACAGACCTTAGCTTTTGTTATCAGCGAATTTCTACTGAATTTAGGAGTGCCCGGTGCAATTTGTAATGTTATTGCAGGAGTTTTATATGTGGTGCTGGCTTTAGCAGGAATAATACTGCTTTGTAAGAAAATTTTAAAAGTGGATATGTCTGAAATGAGAATACCGCGATTTAAAATAAAGGGCGTCTGGCTGATAGCCGCTATTCTTATGCCTGCATTGGTATTGCTGATTTCTATATTAACCGGCGGACACTGGGAGATGAATACTTTTAATACGGAAACTACTTTGGCAATAATTACAGGTGCTGTAGTATTCTTTGGCCTGGCAACCGGGATAGTCGAAGAAGTGGTTTTCCGGGGTGTGATTATGGGGTGTTTGGAAAAAAGATTTAACATAAAAGTAGCTGTTATTATTCCGTCTGTTCTTTTTGGGGCGCTGCATATTATTGGGAACAGCCTTGATTTTATCAGTATTATTCAATTACTGATAGCGGGGAGTATTGTGGGAATATTGTTTTCCCTCATCGCGTATGTGAGTCATTCTGTCTGGAACAATGCGATTGTCCATGGAATTTGGAATATGGCCATTATTGGCGGAATTTTGCATATTGGGAACAGTGCAGACAGCGGTTCTATATTTAACTTTGTTTTGGACAATAAGATGTTTCTGATTACCGGCGGAGATTTTGGTATTGAAGCGTCGGTTATTTCTATTTTTGTATATCTGATTTTTTGTGTGCTGGCAGTTTGTTTATTAAAAAAAGGGAATAAAAAGTTTCAAAAAAACGGAAGTATGAGGAATAGCAAATGGGATTAAAATTAAAAACTGTAATTTTAGAGTGTAGCCATATTCACCAACTGAGTAGTTTTTATTCGGATTTTTTGGGATGGCCCATTGTATTTAAAGAAGAAAATTTCATAAGACTGCAATCTCCTGAAAGCGATATGGGAATTGCAGTTCAATATGCAGAAGATTATGTTGCTCCTGTTTGGCCATCAGAATCAGAAAAACAGCAAATGATGGTACATTTAGATTTTGGAGTAAAGGATAAAAAGGAATTAGCGGAATGGATGGACAGAGCTATCAAATCAGGTGCAAAACTTGCGGAAATGCAGTATGGAGATGGTGAGTGGATTACTATGATCGATCCCGCTGGGCATCCGTTCTGCATTGTGGTTTGGGATTAACAACTACCGGTATATCAATAAGGCAAGGGGAAAAGTGGAATTGTGAGGGAAACTTTATGATTATGACGTATGATTTTATATGGACAGCCAAGCACAATAAAGATTTTCGTTTACAACTTGATAAAGCTATTTTGAGTGATTTGAATAATGAAATTTGTACGGATATACATAGATTAACCTTTTTGCCGAAATCTCAGGTTGTAATCGTTACAGCTAAATCAGATACAAGTGCCTTTAGAAATAAAATTGTTCCTAAAAAAATCACCTATCAAGCACTAACGAAAATGCTCGATGGTAATTGGAATAATATTGCCCCCGGTGATATTACTGACATATGATAGTTCCCAGTTCAGTGAAAAGTTGGACTGAACGAGAAATTATAATTTATGGAGGTTATGATGACAGAATTATTTGATGAATTTCCATGTTTAGAAAACGATAAAGTTATGATAAGAAAAATGGAATTAAGTGACGTTGTAGCGTTGTCAGAGATAAGCAACAATGACAATGTATATAAGTATATACCACCGTTTCTATATAAGAAAAGTATTAAAGCATTAGAGACTGCAATCAAAAATTTTGGCGGAAGAGATTTTGAAAAGAAAAAGTATATAATTGCGGGAATCTATTTAAAAGATAATCCTAATAGACTAGTAGGATTAGCAGAAATGTTTGACTACAAAAAGAGAGAAAATAAAATAACGGTGGGCTATCGTCTAAATGAAGAATATTGGAATAAGAAAATTGCAACAAACGTTTTAAAGTTAATGGTTGAATATTTAGTAAATGAAGTTAATATTACGACACTTAAAGCTTTTGTTATGCGAGAGAACTTATATTCATCAAAAGTGTTATTAAACAATAAATTTGTAAAAGAGGATTATACTTCGCAAGAAAAGAATTGGGGCGGTCAAGAAATTGTAACTGTTGATGTATACACATACAAAAAGAATTAGGCAGTTTCCAGTTTGTTGGGAAGTCGGACTTGTCGAGAAATCGGTATTTTGCAAACCAATTGTAATTATAAAGAATTTTACTTTATAGGATGAATAAATGAACAAAAAAATAGTAGTTCAATTTGTTATATTAACTTTTATTATCAGGCTCATATTTGGGGGAGGAGTGGCGGTATTCGCTGTCGAAACTTCTGCATACAATTACTTATTTGTCGTAGCTTTATTTATTGCCTATATAGTTTCAATGGTGGTGGCTTCCGGCCTGAATAAAGTAAATCCCAAATATATGTTTTTCATCTGGATGATTGGATCATTGTTGGCGGGCGCAGGTATGGAAGAAGCCGGTTGGAGATATATTCTGCAATATGAGTTGAATAAGAAATTCGGCTATTTACTTTGAATGTGTGCTGAACAATAAATCGGAGAGTGTGGAGGAGAAAATGGCAAAGATTGTGATAACTAATATGATAATGTTGGAAGTTGGAGAAAAGCTATTAGTGATAGACAGAATAAAACGATTTAAGGGAATTGCTTTCCCGGGAGGAAAGGTGGAATCTGGTGAAAGTATATATGATTCTGCAATTCGTGAATTTAGAGAAGAGACAGGTCTTTTACTTTCGAATCTGCAATGCAAAGGATTTTATTATTGGGAAGGTGAAGATGATTATAAATATTTTGTGTATTTATACAAGGCAAAAGAATATAGTGGCATTTTGAAAACAGCTACCAATGAAGGAAAAGTTTTTTGGCTTGAAAAAGACATGTTAAAAAACTATACCTTGGCACCACACATGGAGGAATATTTACAAGTGTTTGAAAATGATTATTCAGAATGTTTTTGTACATATAAAGATGGCTATATTCCTCATTATAGATGATTTGTGGGATGAAAATAATACGAAGGTCTGATGATAAAAGCGATGGAGCAGCAGCGTTATCTCCTATGCAGCAGCATGATTTAGTGATGCTCACGGCAGATTATCTGTACAGACCCGATGGCACCATGGCGTATTTCTCAAAAGTAGCGGAAAGCGTATTTCCACCCACAGAAAAATGGTGGAATTGCAATGCGCTGGTCTTAGAAGTTGGAAGAGAAGGACACCAGTTTAGAATAATTTTACAGGCGTATTGATTGGAGCAATGATGATTCAAAGAAAAAAATATAATGTAATGAGTTTCATTTTACTCATTATGAGGATAATACCTTTGCAGTCTTTGTACAACATCCTCCATACGATTCTCAGTTCGCTGCTGCCGGCCGCGAAGACATTAGCCATAGCGAATTTTATCGATAATGCAGGGAGTATTTTTGAAGGGGAAAAAGAGTACTCTTCAATTTATATCCCTATTCTGCTGATCCTTGCATGCATTGTAATTGAAAATGTGATGCCTGCATTATTACAATTAGTTAATACTTCGGGCAGAAATAAATTGAATATAGTAATAAAAAAGGACATCACACGTAAATGTGCCCGCCTGGAATATAAACATATAGAAAACAAAGATACCTGTGAACTTGTGAATCGTGTATGCCTGAACCCGATAAAAAATTTCGAAGATGGATTTCAGAATATTTTGAAAGGGATAGGATTGTTTATCCATACCGTTTCTCTTTTTATTATAGTTATGTCATCAACTTTTATAGGTGGTATCGCCATTTTAGGCATCAGTATTCCGCTTTTTGGCCTGGCGTTTAAGACCGGACATAAAAATTATGAGATGGAGAAAAGAGCTTCAAATATTAAAAGAAAATATGATTACTTATCTGATGTCCTTATCGATAAGAAATATGCGGAAGAACGAAAGCTGTTTTCTTATAGTAATAATTTGAGCAGACAATATGAGGGTTTATTTGATAAATCCTATAAATTGGAATCAGGAATAGAAATAAAAAAGTATTTCAATATGAAATGCGGATCTTTAGTAACAATATTGATTTCCTTAGTTATAATGACAATTCTGCTTCCTGCTATAGCTGCGGGGAAGATGAGTATTGGAGTTTATATAGCGCTCGTAAGCGCCGTTTTTAATTTGGTGCAAAGCATGTCGTGGCAGCTGGCAGGGGCTATGCATGAATTTGCGAGACTGAAAGAATACTTGAAGGAATTTTCAGTATTTATGACATTAAGTGAAAAAGAGGGGGCTTCTGACATTCCTTCGGTTGATGAGAAATTTTCATTTGAGTCTCTTGAGTTTAAAAATGTTACGTTTAAATACCCGGGAACAGAGAACTATGTTCTGAAGAACTGTTCCTTCAAACTGGATAACTTTAAAAATTATGCGTTTGTTGGGGAAAATGGGGCAGGGAAAACGACAATCACAAAATTAATAGTAGGTCTCTATGATAATTATGAGGGAGAAATACTTATTAATGGAAAAAGTATAAGAGATATGGAATACGCTCGGCTGAAAGGTATGATATCTGTTGTTTTTCAAGATTATGCGAGGTATTTCCTCACTGTTAAAGAAAATATAGTATTTGGGAATTTATCATCTGTAAATGATGAAAGAGTATGGGAAGTCCTGAAGGAATGCGGTTTGTTCGATACAGTAAAATCTTTGAATGACGATATCCATACATATCTTGGAAAGGTATATGAAAATAGTGTGGATTTTTCCGGAGGGCAATGGCAAAAACTTGCGATTGCCAGATTGTTATATTCAGACTCTGCAATTAATATCTTGGATGAACCTACAGCTTCATTGGATCCTATAGCAGAAGCAAAGCTGTATGAATTATTTAATTCTGTTAAGAAGGAACGTTTTACTATATATATTACTCACAGATTAGGAGCTGCCAGAATAGCCGATGAGATATTGGTTATTGGTGATGGACATATTATAGAACAGGGAAGTCATAGGAAATTGATGGAAAACGAGGAAGGTGTTTACAGAAAAATGTATATGAATCAGAGAAGCTGGTATGTCGGAGCACGTAACGCGGAACAGTAAAAGTTTATGGGAGAAGTATGAAACAGAAAAATAATTTTTTAGCTAGCAGTCTGGGGGGCCTGAAAGTATTATTCCGGTTGAAAACAAACATGATGCTGTTCTATGTGATTTTTGCCATCCTTCACGGTTTATCCTGGGCATTACAAATAATTTTTATGCAGAGATTTTTTGATTCTGCAGAAGTTTATTCCCAGGGGAAGTTGGGATTGATGCAGATTATTTTTGCGTTGTTAGCAATGGGTTTAACTTATATTTTTTCTCAGATAATGAATGGCGTCTTTAATTGTTTTGGGCAGATATGCAATCTGGCTGTCGGTAAGGAATTGAATAAGCTGATTTTCAGACAGATTGATAATCTTGATGTATCTTCTTTTGAAGATACAAAGAGACTGGAGGATATAGATAAGGCGGTTAATGGCAGTAAAAGTATGTTTTGGGTTTGTACCACAGTACTTGATGTAATATTTTTTTACGGTACTTATTTTATTGCAGTTGGTGGTTATCTTTTTAAGCTGAAACCTGTTTTGGGGATAAGTATAGTTATCATATTTGTCCCTTCCGTAGTTTCCAAATTATTAAATATCATAACCTTTAGAAAATTGGAAGATGAATCTGTTCCGTTAAGAAGACAAGCTGTTTATTTTGAAAAGTGCATGACGGATAAAGAATACTTAAAAGAGAGCCGGATATTGGGTGTGGTTCCCTATTTTGAACAGCTATATCACAAAGTACTCTCCGATTTAGGACGTTTGACGATAAAGGCTCAATCCTATAAAAGTATAGTTGAGTTCTGTTTAAGTTTAATCACTGTTATATGTTATGGTGCTGTAATTTATCTGTTATTCATATCTGTCATGAGCCGGTCAATATCTATAGGGGCCTTTGCTGCAGTATTGGCATCAATAAATAGAATATATGGCTTCGTTAATGAGGTTGTTTCAGAAAGATTTGGGTGGGCTTCTGAAAATATTGTAATGGTTGAGAATTTTATGTCATTCATTGATTCACCGCTTAAAAAGAAAGAAAAAATGTCTGTTCCGGAAGAGGTATGTATAAGACTTGATGGTATTAGTTATGTTTATCCTAACTCTTCAAAAAAGGCGCTGGATAATATTAATTTTACAATAGGAGACAGGCAGACAGTTGCCATTGTTGGAGAAAATGGAAGTGGGAAGACTACATTATGCAGAACCATTATGGGACTCTACTCTCCAAGCGAAGGAACCGTTTTTTATAATAATATTCCGGTAAATTCAGTGAGTTGGACTTATGGAGTATCTGCCGTATTTCAAAAATATTGTCAATATAAAATGACGCTGCGTGATAATATCTGTATCAGTGACATCGATAAAGAGAATAATGACAGCAGAATAAAAGAATTATGCAGGCAGTGCAGAGTTAATCTCGGGCAAGGTTATGATACAATCGATTTGCATACGTTTTTAGGCCGGGATTTTGATGGGATTGAGATATCCGGAGGGCAATGGCAAAGAATAGCTATTGCGAGGGGGCTTTATCGTGACAGTAATCTGATTATTTTGGATGAACCTACGGCAGCTATAGATCCAATGGAAGAAACGAGATTGTATCTTGATTTTGCAGGGATTTGTGAAAAAAAGACTGCAATAATAGTAACACACAGGCTGGCTTCCGCACAGATTGCGGATAGAATCATAGTATTGAAGGATGGGAAAGTCGTACAAGATGGCAGTCATGAAGAATTGCTGCGTGTGGAAGGTGAATATAAGCGGATGTATGAACTACAGCAGAAGTGGTATACAGAGCAGAAGGATAATGCATTTCAATGCAGCTGTCCGTAGAGCAGATTAATCGTTTTTATCGGATTAGATAAATGGAAGAATGGATAATTAGGAGATACAAATGAGATTTTACATTGCTTCAAGTCTTAAAAATTATAAACAGGTACGTGATCTTTCACATTTGCTGAAAAATGCCGGTTGGGAGCATACTTACGACTGGACATTAAACTGCCCAGTGGAAAAAACAGATGTAGAGACGCTGAAATCTATTGGCGAAAAAGAGTATGAAGGGATAAAAAAGTCGGATATTGTAATAGTATTGACTCCCCAGGGCAGAGGTACCCATACGGAATTCGGTATGGCAATAGCATTGAATAAAAAGGTCTGCATATGTCACCATGATGATACCTACTTTAAATGCGATGACAATACATCAACATTTTATTGGCTTCCACAGGTAAAACGGCTTATCGGGAATACAGAAGATATCGCGGATGAGCTGCTGAAAATACAGTAAGAATAGGAGAGTGTTTTTGTGGAATTATATACAGAGAGATTGTTTCTGCGCACCATTACGGGAGAGGATGCAGAGGTAGTGAGGGCTTTCGGAAAAGATGAATTTGCATCGGATGAAGATGTACGAAATTGGATTCGCTGGGTAAAAGATAAAAATGAAGAAGGCAGGCTTATCGTTAATTTTTATATCTGGCTGAAAGATTCAGACCAATGTATTGGACGTGTATACATCCATAGTAAGCCGGAACTGAACCGGGAAGTAGAAATTGGCTATGGTATAGCTGAAGAATATCGTAATAATGGTTATGCAGCCGAGGCAGCCAAAGCTGCTGTACGTTATGCTTTTGAAGAAGCCGGGCAGGATATTTTAGTGGCGATTGTAAAACCTGAAAATATAGCTTCACGCCGTGTGATAGAGAAACTTGGATTCTCAAACCATGGGATCCGTTTAGTGCCTGATGAAAATGGTAAAATGTGTGAGTTTGATTATTTTCAGCTCCATCGGGAGGACTGGCTGACGTTCGCGTAATAAGCGTTTTCCTGATTTGCCTTCCGGTGACTGTTACGGCGGCTTTAGACGCATTGTGCGGCGTGTGATTTAAGTGGATTTTAAGGAGGAACGAAGAGAAATATGAAATATTTTTTAATAGAAGGAATCGTCACCCATCCGGAAAAGATGACGGAAGACATGATGAAGGAACACCAGGAATACACCGGTGGCCTGATGAAGGAAGGGAAAGTTCTTTTTTCATCATTAAAAAACGATATGAGTACTTCCGTGACTGTAGTTAGGGCTGAGGATGAAAAAGTAGTCTGGGAATTTTATAAAAAAGAGCCTTTTTATCAAAATGATGTACTGATTTATCATATTTCAGAATTACAGGTACATTATCATAATCCTGATATAAAAAACTGGTTTTAAATATGGGGCTGAGAAAAAATAATTTTTTATTTTTTCTCAGCCCCATTATATAGGCAAGTTTTTTGCTCCCCTATTATTTTCTCTTTTCATCCATCCGATATTTTTTAGGAGTAATTCCCACACTTTTTTTAAACTGTCTTTGAAAATAAGAGGGAGTAGAAAAGCCCGTCCGATAGCTGATTTCCTGCAGGGAATAATCAGTGGTGGCTAACATTACCTTTGCGGCTTTCAGCCGTTCCTTCAGAATAAAACAGGTCAGAGACTCGCCGGTTTTCTTGCTGAAAACAGCAGAAATATAGTCGGGATTCATATGTACAAATTCAGCGATCAGCTGGCGGTTAAGCTCAGGGGAAGAGAGATTTTTCCTGACACAATCCTGGATGATTTCAATGGTTGTTTCCGTTTTTTCCTCATCCCGATTAATTTTGAATAATTCAGGATAGACTTTTCTTCTTTTGCTTTCACCAACAGCTTTTGCCAGAGCTTTTTCCATGTAGGAGATATCTACCGGCTTGGTGAGGTAGTCCAGCAGATGCAGTTCGATGGCGGAGTGGGCATAATCAAACCGCTCATGACCGGTAAGCAGAAGGATTACGGGATTCAGATTCCTTTCATATAACCAATGGATAAAATCAAAGCCATTTTCCTTAGGCATCTCTATGTCGGTAAGTACAATATCCATATCAGGATGCTGCTCCATCACATTTCTGGCTTCCTGTATGCTGTGAGCTGTATATTGTTCACGGATTCCTAACTTTTCCCAGTCTGTATTCAGTCGGATATCCTCCACGATATAGTAATCGTCGTCAATGATCAGTATTTTCATTTAGCGCCTCCTTTATTTTCCGCTCAGGACTCCTGATAAGGAATATAGGGAATAATAATGTCAACCTGTGCACCTCCGCTTTCCGGGTTGTTTGAAAAACGGATGCTGCCGTGGGATTCTCCGTATGCAAGGAGTATACGTCTTTTTATATTGTACAGTCCTATCCTGGTACCATCAGCTATTTCTTCGATGGAGGGATTGGGGCGATTCAAATCCACCAGCATTTGTTCAGGGAAACCATTTCCGGTATCCAGATGAGTAATATGTACATAAGATTTTCCATGCTCATCCTGTTCTTCTCTTGCTGTGACGATAAGTTTCAGCTTTTCATCTGCACTTAAGTTATGTTTGATGGAATTTTCACTCAGCATCAGGATCAGACAAGGGAAAACTGCCGCATTGTCGCACAGATCTCTGATATCGATTTGATAGGTCAGGCTGTCTGAGTAGCGGTAATTATTCAAATCATAATAGTTGCGGACGAAACACATTTCCTCTGCCAGACTGACAAAGGATTTGGTAGACAGAGTGTAGCGGAGATGGCTGGCCAGGGTAGAAATCATGGATTTCAGAACAGTCCGGCTGACAGATGTACCTGCCATGGATGAAATTACACTCAGACAGTTAATGAGAAAGTGGGGGGATATCTGATTACGCAAACTTAACAGTTCATATTCTTTTTTCAAAAGTTGTTCCTTTAATACCTGGTTTTCAAGAGAATTGATATGTTCCAAGAGCCGGATAACTTCTTCATTGATTTCGCGTACTTCCTTACAGCGGCTTACCTGCTGCTGTTTGATGGCTTCCGGCTGCCAGCTGTCCTTTACAGCAGCCGAGATTCTGTATAACTCGCGGACAGGCAATTTCAGCCGGCTGCTATACAAAAGGAAAGTAGAAAAGAAACAAAGAGTCAGAATGATGATGAAAATTCCCTGCAGCATATAATGCAGATCCAATGTTTGCTGTAATTGGGAATAAGGCATCAGAATTAGCAGTTCTCCACAGCAGAAAGAAGGCTGTGTAAGAAATTTCAGATACCGGCTGCCTGAACAGGTTACAATCTGTGAATTTTTTCCCTGAATTCGTTTCAGTTCATCTTTGTCTGTACTCCGATTAACAACAGGATCATCCATCTCAGAGTCATTGAGAAAGGCACAGATAGTATCTCCGGAGGTACTCTGTTCCAGTTTTTTCATAATGGTATCCAGGTCAACCCACACACCTCCTATCATATTATTATAGGTAAACATCCGGACAAGGCAGTACCGCCCGTCAATTTGGCAGAAAACATAATCCCCGTTCCTGGCAGGTATCTCCCGGTAATAAACAGAAAACTCGACTGACCTCATCATATTCCTGAAATAGACAGGAAAAAAGGAATTGGTATCCCGGACGGCGGATATAAATCGGTCATTACGGCCGCTGTAAAAAAAAAGTCCGTCTACTGTTGAATAGCACAGCAGATAGGAATTCAGGGTTCTCTGGAGGCTGGATTCACAGACAGAAATATTCAGAATATTATTTGAACAGGAAAGCTCAGATAAATCTGAATTGTTATAAAGGGTTGACAGAACCGAGCGGTTAGCTATTTCCAAATCGTTTTTAATACCCGACAGACAGTAGTCTATTGTCCTGCAATAACTGTCATATAGATTAGACTGCATATTGTGGTTCAGAAACAGAAAAATCAGTGAAAAGGATACGACAAAAAGTCCATATATTAAAAGAATAATCTTAGAAAATTGGGAAAAAAGGGAATACTCCCGTCTGTGGAAAAGCATTGGCTCCCTCCTTCTGCCGAAAAACGGCGGGCATATGTCTGACTTCTTATGTAATAAAATATGTGACAATATGATAGTAATCCTCTTAGTTAGGAAAAGCAATTAACTAAGACGAACATGTAAGAATATTGAAACATTATCTAAGATGTGTGCATAGTTTTTCGAAAAATGTATTTTTATAATAGAAGCAAGGAAGGACACAACAATTTTAAAATCTGGATTTCGTGGTTATGTACCACAATAATCCGTTTTGCCAAAAGTCGCCAAGGCGGCGGAAAGAGAGGTAACATGGGATATGGAGAAGCTGTATTCGGAACTGTAAATGATCGGTTTCCTGTTGTGGAGACTACTTCAGGAAAGGTACGGGGGATTGGAAGAAACGGTATAGCTTTATTTCGGGGGATCCCCTACGGTAAATCGGTGGAAGGGGACGGGCGTTTTCTTCCGGCCGGGAAAGCGGAACCATGGGAAGGCATACTGGACTGTACTCAAAACGGCCCAACAGCTATACAATTGGGAACAGCGGGAGGAGAGCTGCCTGATTACTTTACTGCGGGCGAACCGGACAGATTCGGTGTAAGGAATGGAAATGATCGGTCTGGTGAGGAGAAAACGGATTTGCCGTGTGTCAGAAGTGAAAATTGCCTGGTTGCCGGTGTTATGACACCAGGGCTTGATCAATCCGCCAGGCCGGTGCTCGTATATATCCACGGCGGTGGTTTTGCAACAGGGTCAGGGGTTTTAATGAACGGTGCGGATACTTTTGTCAAAGAGCAGGATATAGTAGTGGTATATCTTCATCATCGTCTGAATGTATTTGGTTATCTGTATTTAGGGGCCTTTGACAAAAAATATGAATCTTCCGGAATGACAGGTATCCTGGATCTGGTTTTAGGGCTGCAGTGGGTAAAAGACAATATAGCAGCATTCGGAGGAAATCCGGATCAGGTTACGATATTGGGGGAATCCGGCGGAGCAATGAAAATCTGTCATCTTTTAAATATGCCTGTGGCTAAAGATTTGTTTCGCTATGCTATCGTGGAAAGCGGTTCTGGAAAAGTAGGCGCCGACAACAGGGAAGAAGCAACGGATAATGCGAGGAAATTTCTTGCAAATTTAGGTATTACAGAAAAAGAACTGAACCGGCTTAAAAATTTTTCTTCTCAGGAAATCCTCAGGGCAGCGGAACCATTTCTTCACTCTTTTCGTCCGGTTCCCGATGATATCTATCTGAAAACACAGAAAGTACCTATGTTTGCTTATGAAGACTGTGCCAGGCTGAAGACGGTTCTGGTAGGATCTTCAGAAGATGAAATGGCTTCTTTTATGACGGAGGAAGATCGTGCTCCTGTCACGGAGGAGAATCTGGCAGTTCGTTTACAGCAGGCTCTGTCAGCAAGCAGGTTAGGGACAGTTCCTGAAGATAAATATGAAATCGGAAAGATAACCCAAATTGTGGATACGTTCCGCAGGGTGACGGGCCAGACGGATCCGGTTCAAATTTATTGGAATGTGATATCTTTAAAGGGCTCTTTGGGTTCCGGGGCTTATTATCATGCGATGGAAAGAGCAGTTGTGGGAGGTGCTCCTGTATATGCATATTATAATGCACTGGATGTTCCGGATACCATTGATACATCCAAGTCCTATGCCTGGCATGTATCGGATCTGGCCCTTCAGTTCAGGATTGTAAGGTATGGCTTCTGTGAAAATGCTTCGAGAGTACAGAGTAATGCATGGGCGGCATTTGTTCGCACAGGAAATCCCTCCATACCAGGAATGGAGTGGCCTCGTTATACCTCTGAATCACAGCAGATCGTGCGCGTGGACAGAGAGTGCAGAGTGACAAGTGACTATAGAAGGGAATTACTGCGTGCATTTGAATGAAAAAACAGCAGATTGTTTTCGGAATTGGAGGAACATATGAAAATATGGAAAGACAGAGTGAAATCAGATTATAGTGAGATACGCGGCGTACATCATGGACCCAGGGAAGGCGTTCCTATGGAACAGCTGGACAGAGAGCTTGAATATGCACAGCGGCTGCGTATCAATTCTGTACGTGTTGGAATTGGGGAGGAGGAATGGCACAGGGATCCTGAGGCGGCGGAAAAGAAGATATTGGATTACACCCGTCTCTGCGCCGTACATGGAATCAGTGTTATGCCTATTTTTTCCAGCGGCAACCAGATACGAAGCTATGAATTACTGACCGATAAGGAATGGGAGCGGAAACATGCCTATCTCTCTTCTGTTATCCGCATACTCAAAAATGAGCCTAATCTGTTGATGTGGGATGTCTATAATGAACCCTTCTGCAATGATTATTTGAGAAACTGTCCTGCCGGAGAATATGAAGAACGATACAGAAAAATTGAGCATGATCTCAGGCTGCAGTGCCAGATGGTACGGGAGTTGGATGATGATACACCCATTACCGTAGGACATGAGCTGAAGGAACATCTGGATTCCACAGCGGATCTGGTTGATGTCATTGCTTTTCATGATTACCTCACCACAAGAAAGGATATAAGGGAGGTTTATGAGTTCGCCGGAAAGTGTGCGGCAGCTCAGGGAGGGAAACCGGTTATTAATAATGAGACGGGCTGTATCGGGCGGGCTAATCCCTATGATGTTGAACTGCAGTTCTGTGAGGAATTCCATTATGGTTATTATATATTTAATCTGGTAATCGAAGGCTTTTGGGCACCTCTTCATGGGATTATATATCCGGATGGTACTGTACGGGATCCTTCCATTGTTGCTGCGATGTTTGGATTCTACAGGAACAGAGGAAGCGAGAGAATTATTCCTCAGGGAAACAGAGAGGAATATGCGACGGCAGCAGTGGAGAGGGTGAAAAAGGCTCTTGCAGTAGATAAACAAAGCCTGTTTACCAAGTTTGAATCAACGACGGATGAAATTCTGGATGCTGCGGAAGTCTGTATCAATATTCTGGAATGCTGTGAGATCGTTCCCATGGATGATTTACTGTCCGCTAAGCTGTTTGAACTGAGGAATATTCCCGAGGAAAAGCGGGACCGGGCACAAATCAGGAGATTTGCCTATGATGTCTCAAGAAAGCTTCAGGATTATTACTGCCTGTACTGATAAGGAAGAAAGATAAGAATATTGAAATAACAGCTAAGCCCTGTGAATATTTTTCCAACAAGCAAACAGTTATAATTAATATATCATATAACTAACGAAAGAGGAGGGTTTACCATGAAAAAGATACTTGCGTTTATGATGTGTTCCATACTTACAGCAGGGCTTCTTGCCGGATGCGGAGGTGGTACAGAACAGAAGGATGTTTCGGCGTCTGTGCCGCCTGCTGCAGAAAATGTGGGTGAGGAGTCTTCGGGAGCTGAAACGGAAGATAGTCTAATCAAAGATTTTGACGGGGAAACAATTGTAGTAGGTCTGTATTGCGGTGATGATTCCGTAACAGGAAAGAACAGAATTTTTGAAAAGATCAATGAATATTATATGGAGAATTATAATATCGATGTTCAGTTTGTGACTGCGCTTATGTCTGATTATGCACAGAGTATGAACATGATGCTTTCATCAGGGGAACAGTTGGACATCTTCTGTGCGGGTATGATGGGATTTTCGAATACGGTAGCCAATGAGAGTACTTATGATCTTTATCAGGATGATTTAATCAATTTATATGGCAAGGATATTATAGAATTGATTGATCCCGTATTCCTGAAAGGTTGTGTGGTTAATGGAGCCCTGTGTGGAATCCCCTGCATGCGTGATCTGGCAACAGGTATGTGGTGTATCGTATTTGACAGGCAGTATCTGGATGGTATTGGATATGATTTTTCAAATATCAATACGGAGGAATGTAATCCGGCTACTACAGAAGATATGACGGAATTATTCGCAAAGCTTCATGAGGCTTATCCGGATGTGAATGTAATTTATCCATGGGGTTATCAATACCTGAACCAGAAATTTCTGTATGATCCAATTGGCGGCGATAACTTCGGAGTGCTTTTGGATCCGGCAAACAGTCTGGAAGTATCCGATTTGTTTACAAGCGATATGTTCAAAGAATATTGTGAGCTGATGTATACATGGCAGCAGGCAGGATATATATCCAAGGATGCGGTTACTGAAACACAAAGCGGCGGGGCACAGATAATTGCAGGCACTCTGATGAGTGATACCACCGGCGGTAAACCCGGTATTGTACGTCAGAAGGAAGTAGAGCGCGGCGATCTGGATTCTATCGCATTCCAGCTTGGAGAAAATTTCGTACGCGGTGAAGCGGCCTCCACGGCTGCATGGAGCATCAATTCCAATACGGAGGCTCCTGAGGCGGCAATGGTGGTTCTGAATGATCTGTATACCAATCCTATTGTAACGAATCTGCTCCTTTGGGGTGAGGAAGGCATCGATTATGTCCTTACTGATGACGGACATGCTGCTTTCCCGGAAGGGGTAAATAAGGATAATGCTGACTATTACAATATGCTTCCTGCCTGGGCTCTGCCTTGTGAGTATACCACTTATGTCTGGGAAGGTGATGATATTGATCTCTGGGAAAAGACGATTGAATTTAATAATACGGCTTTAAAGTCCAAAGCGCTTGGATTCAGCTTTGATTCTTCGGAAGTGAGTGCAGAATATACTGCGTTGACTAATGTGTGGGTTGAATATGCGAACAGCCTTATGTTTGGCATGATTGATCCCGCAGTGGGGATTCCGGAACTTAATAAAAGGCTGGAAGCCGCCGGTCTTGAAACCTATATGGAAGCTAAAACTGCAGCCTTGAAGGAATGGGCGGCAGAAAATGGTATCGAATAATCTAAGGATGGTTATCAGGAAATCTGCCTCAGGCAGCTTTCCCTGAAAAATGAGAAAAAGGAATGGAAGATTAGATTCCAATTCCTTTTTCTCGAAAGAAAGGCTGGCATACTATGAAACAGACAGCAAATGTAAGAAGGGATCCAAAGAAAAAATTAAAGCTTGCCAAACGATATATTCCTGTGTATATTATGGCTCTGCCGGGGTTTATCTATTTGTTTATTAATAATTATATGCCTTTGCCCGGACTGGTGCTGGCTTTCAAGAAATATTCCACTAAAAAGGGAATTTGGGGTTCACCCTGGATCGGTTTTAAAAATTTCAAATATTTATTTAAGACACAGGACGCCTGGATTATTACGAGAAATACACTGGGCTATAATATTCTCTTCATATTTTTTAATGTGATAATATCGGTTGCGATTGCAATCATTCTCTCCGAACTTACAACAAGATGGAAGAAGCTTTATCAGTCAACCATACTTCTGCCTCACTTTTTGTCAACAGTAATTATAAGCTATCTGGTATTTGCATTCTTAAGTGCAGAAAATGGCTTTCTGAATAATGGAATTTTCCCTTTGTTTGGCATAGAAGCGGTTTCCTGGTATAACGAGCCGAAATACTGGCCCTTTATTCTGGTGTTCGTGCAAACATGGAGAAGTGTGGGATACAGCTGTATTGTATATCTTTCTACTATTTTGGGCTTTGACAGGGAAATATATGAGGCATCGGCTATTGACGGGGCTTCAAAATGGCAGCAGATTACCAGAATTACACTGCCTCTGCTTCGGGCTACTATTATCATGATGGTACTGCTTGCAATCGGGCGTATTTTCTATTCGGATTTTGGTCTGTTCTACCAGGTTCCACAGCGAAGCGGCATTTTGTTATCTGTAACACAGACGATTGATACATATGTATACAGGGGACTGCTTGAAAGAAACGATATGCCCATGGCAACAGCTGCAGGTGTTTATCAGTCGATCATCGGATTTATCCTTGTAATGTCTGCTAATCTGATCGTTCGAAAAATAGATCCGGACAGTGCATTATTTTAAGGGGGACTATAAATATGAAATCAAAAGACGAAAAACGCTTTCAGTTTATTGGAAATGTTGTTATGATAATTATGACAGTATTGGCAGTAGCACCCCTGCTCCTGGTAATCATTTCCTCTTTTACGGATAACAATACGCTGATCCGGAACGGCTACAGCTATTTTCCTGAGAAATTCAGCCTGGCGGCCTATAGATACATTTTTATAGAGAATCCGCAGGTTATAAAGGCTTATGCCATATCCTTTGAACTGACAGCCGCAGGTACAGTACTCTCCTTGTGTATTACGACTCTGATGGCATATGCAATTTCCAAAAAGGATATTCCCGGCAAGGGAATTATGACATTTTATATCTTTTTCACAATGCTGTTTAATGGAGGACTGGTTCCCACCTATATTAATTACGTCAATGTTTTTCATATAAAAGATACCTTTTGGGCCTTGCTGATTCCTGGTCTGGTAACGAATGGATTCAACATTCTGCTTATGAAATCCTATTTTGCCTCCAGTATCCCGGATGAGATAATGGAAGCGGCGTATATTGACGGAGCCTCCGAGACTCAGACCTTTTTGAAGATAGCGGTTCCGCTTGCAAAGCCGATTATCGCTACCATTGGCTTGTTTTCCGGTATAGCCTACTGGAATGATTGGAGTAATGGGTATGTGTATTTGAATAAGCGTCAGGATCTGTTTTCCATACAAAACCTGCTGAACCGGATTGTGCAGAATATCCAATATCTGACCCAGTCCAGCGATTCAAATGCTGCTGCTCTGCTGGCAGACCTGCCTACGGTTTCGGTACGTATGGCTATGGCAATTGCGGGGGTACTTCCGGTACTCATAATTTATCCTTTTGTACAAAATAATTTTGTTAAAGGAATCACCCTCGGCGGAATAAAGGGGTGATGAGTGATGCGCGCTGAAGCGCATAGTTAGGGGGATTCATGAAAAAAACAGTTGATTATCAGAAGCTGCGCGGATTTAATTACACACAGCCGGATGCTGCAAATGACAGGGTTTTCTGGGCGGAGTACCATCATGATATAGTTGATCGTGATATGGGCTATGCTGAGAGGCTTCATCTGAACAGTGCCAGGATTTTTCTCAGTTATGATTTTTATAACGAAAATCCGGACAGATTTTTAGCTAATGTGAAAGATTTTGTGCAAACAGCATGGAAACATGGTATTTCAACCAATCCAATTATTTTTATGGGATTTCGGTTCCGAGAGGATGAACTTCCATGGAGCGGATTTATGCTGGAAGCCGGATTGAAGCCGATATATAAAACGCTGGAGGATCCATCCTGCTGGTACATAGGCGAGAAGTATTTTGACGATCTGTATGAAGCTATCGGCCATGAGGAAGGTCTCTTGTTTTGGGACATTGCAAATGAGCCGGGATATACCGATAATTTTGTGACATGGTATGATGAAGAGCCTTCTTATGTACAGGATTATCAGGAGCGGCCCAATATGGAACTGCTCCGTTACAGGCAGGAAAAAACATGGGAGATTGTCAGACATTTCTGCAGGTATGTGAAAAGCAAAGATCAGGAGCATGATATCGGTATAGGCAATATTTTTATTTTCGAAACAGAACCCAGCCGGACAGCTGAGCTTGTTGATGTTATCGTGTTCCACGATTATTTCCCAACCCGGAAACGTATGCGCGATGCACTGGAGTATGCGAAAAAGATGGGCGAAAAATATGGTAAGCCCGTACTAGACAATGAAATGTGCTGTCTTGCCAGAGCCAACCCCTATGATATGTCTATTGAGATGCATGATGAATACCAGATAGGGTGGTATTTGTTCGAACTGATGATAGGCAAGGATATGTGGTCGCGTGTGCACGGAGTAGTTTATCCGGATGGAACCGTCCGGGATCCTTCCATTGTAGCGGCAATAGGCGGTTTTTTCCGCAACAGAGGCGAAACTGCCATCCGTTCCGATGTGAATCAGGAGGATTATGTAAAAAGAGTCAGTATATTGGCTGAGAGGACATTACATGCGGCCAGGCAGAATCAGGGCTCAGATCACAGCCAGGATGTGGAAAATCTTCTGGAAGTTTGTGAATACGCCGCTAATTTGCTGGAAGCTGGCGAACTGGTGCCTATGGCATATCCGCCCACTGCAAAGATCGCAGCTTACAGAAGACAGCAGAATGTGGATGCAATGGAAATTGAGGACTACCTGACAGAACTGATTGGAACGCTGAAAAAAGCTTGTCATATAATAGAATAGTAAATCAATAAGTTTGGAAATCTGCAGTTTGATAAGGTATACGTATCGGTATCACAGGCAGATTAAGTGCTGAAAATTATGCTTTATCAAAAAAATACCATGCCATACATTAGACCATATTTCAGTGGTATAATGTATGGCATTTTGCCTGTCAGCCTCTAATCCATCATTGCCCTGTTCTTCCGACTCAATAGAAATCATTTGGTAAATAAGAAAAATTCCCTTTCTATTGACTTTGACGCAGCGTCAAGTGATATGATACTTACATGAGATGAAGGGGGGAATTCTTATGGATTTAGTCAAGATCACAGATCTCACACCACAACTCGGACTCACCTCACGCAGCCTGCGGTATTACGAAGAAGCCGGTTTAATTCAGAGTGTGCGCCTGCCTGGCGAGAAATACCGCTATTTTGACGCCGCCAATATTGAACGCCTGAAGCAGATCATTGTCCTTAGGAAAATGATGGTTCCTATCAAAGATATCCTGCGCATATATGAAAGCGATGATATGAGCGTGGTAGTGCAGGTGTTTGTCAGCCGCATAGAGGAGATAGACAGAGAAGCAGCCGCGCTGACGGAACTCAGACAGGTAACGGATGATTTTTTGAAAACGATGTTAAAAAACGGAGTCCGGAACATCTCCGCCTTACCGCTCCTTTATGAAGCCTTCTGCAACCAGGAACTGGAACAGGTGGATGCGCGGGAAAATAACTCTGTATCCTACGACGAACTGTCTGCGATCTCAGAAAATCTGGCAAAGCCTGTGGAGCCTTCGATTTTGCTCCTGCCTTCCATGCGTGTCCTGTCATCATACCTGAAAGAAGACAATCAGGTGACCGATCCGGACGGCTTCTGGCATTGGGTGCAGTCACGGCGCATTATGACAGGCGGGCCTGGCAGCCATGAGCAGTTTGAATATCAGACGGCTGCGGGGGACGTTTACCTTCTGAAAATGGATGACGATTTTGTAAATGACAGCAAATATATGGACTTCATATTCGAAGGAGGACTGTTTGCTTCGGTAAATGTCTATCTTGATGAAGATTTAGGAGAGCGGCTCCGTTCCCTGGTATCCTTTTTTGATGACAATAAATATTATGAAGTCGATTATGTTCACGGCGGCGGTTTGCGGCAGGAAGCGATGCTTGAAAATTTAATTTCGCCTGATGAAAAGAGGGAGCTCGTTGCCCTGCTCATACCCATAAAGAAAAGGCTGGCTTCTTCCGAACTGTTCGGAAGGCCGGAAGAACTGGAGTGCAGTTCTGTTACCGTGGAGGAGATCGAAAAAGCAAATCCTGTCTTGTGGTCTGAAGAAGTCCCCATGGACAAGCTGATTCCTATTAACAGCCCCTTTTACCGTGTTACGGAACAGGGAGAGGCGGAATATATTTCCTGGATATCTACAAGGGTATTGTCCACTGGCGTGGATGTGAAGATTCCTTTTCGGGTGGATATGGAATTTCGGGTGGGTGAAGACAGCGGAGGATACGGCCATGGGATGAATGAAGGGAGCATTCGTTTCCATCATGGTGAAGATTTGAATTATATGTTTGGGATTAATATGGATAATAATCCCGATGAGAGATTATCCCAGGAGGCGATCTGTTTCCATCAGCCGGTTTTCGGGGATTACCACAGATACCCCAAACGCGGCGGAATCAGGCCGGGAGTCTATAACCGGCTGACATGGATTGTGGGACTGAAGCATTTTGCGGTGATCATTAATGATGAAATCAGGTACTGCGGTGTTGATTTCCCTTATATGTCGGCGGATTTAAGCTGTCAGAAGGCACTTCCTGTCGTTATTGGTTCCAATAGTTCTATAAAAAAGTATTTTCGATCCATCCGTGTATCACAGCTTATACAGCAGCCTAAGGCTAAAATAAAAGAGGGGGCACTTATTATGATTACGAAGCAAAGCAACAATATGATACCTGATATACACAGATTAATTACCAGTGAGTATGGAGAAAATTACTGGTTCGACGGCTGTGCGAGGTATGTGATGGAAAGCGTGGGAGAATATACCGGGGAACCGGACTTCGGTTATTGCTTTTTCGCGGGACTTACAGGTGATGTCCTGGCACAGGTTTATTCCTACGGTATATATATGGGGGAAGGGGTGTCTACCTGCAGCGCTGTTCGTGAGGGAGGCAGTTATTTCGAAAGAATTTTTGAAAAATGCGGCTATGCAGGAACCTTTGTAGCCGCGCAGCAGCTCGCTGCCAATAAGGAAATGTATATTCAGACGCTGATCGCATATATCGATAAGGGGGTGCCTGTCATAACCTTCACATACGGCGGACCTCCCATGGGAGTATATGTGGGATATGAAGAATATGGGAAAATATTGCTGTTTCTGACGGGAGACAGGATGGAGCCTGAACGAATTCCGGTTGACCGGATCATTGATTCCAATGAGGAATGCCCGAGTACCGCAAAAGGATGGTTTTTCATCGGCGAAAAGAAAAGGAAGGTCAGCCTCAGACAGCTATACAGAGATATTATTTTTGATATGCCTAAACTGCTCACTGTTAAAAATGAGGAATACTGCTTCGGCCCGGAGGCATTCCGGGCGTGGGCGGAAGGCATTGAAAACGGAAAGCTTGACAGCATGAAGCCCGAAGAATTCGACGATGGCTGGGCGGTACATGTGAGCAATATCTGTAATATGGCTACGAATGGCAGCTGTTCCTCTGCTTTTTTCAGAAGAGTTATGGAACTGAATCCTGATCTGACTTTTCTTGATGAGGTTATCAGGTTATACGAAAGAACGGCACAGATATGGAATAATGATAACGGCAATGATTTAGAAGCCCTTGGCGGCGGCTTTAATGTTACACTGCAGAATCTGCAGGATGAAAGCAGGCGTGTCAGGATCGCGGCTAAGATAAAAGAGGCTGCAGAGTGTATGGACAGAGTCCTTTCCATACTTAATGAGAATCTGGGGAAAATGAACCGCTGATATGGATGGACATGGCACGGGCGGACATTCCAAAGATAGATGGAGCAGAGGAAGATTTTCTGCCCTTGCCTCCGTTTGAACGTCTGACTGCTGTATTCGATTGCTTTCCGTATTCAATAATTTTCTAAAGATTAATGTTATATTTCGGGAAAAAGCCGCTACCCATCTGAGCAATCAGATACGGGGAGCGGCTTTTTCATGAATAAAATTGACACCATATCATTTTTGCGGTTGACAATAAGGTGTGTTTCCTTTAAACTATAAATTGACACTATGTCAATTTTGAAAAGAGGACTGCATATGCCGAAAGTCACAGACGAATATCTTACAGATAAAAAAAATTACATCCTTGAATGTACCGGTGAAATATTAAAGGAAAAGCCGCTATATTCCATAACCATGCGTGACATCATCAAAAGAGCCGGTTTCAGCCAGGGAATCATTTATCATTACTATGCCGGTTTAGATGACATCTATGTTGATTATATCAACAAAAATACAACCTATAATTTATTGGAACAGGACATTGACACATTACTGAACTCGCAGCGGGAGGAAAAAGAAATCCTCTCCGAATGTATTATTGCAATAGGCAGGTATATAGGAGAGCTTCTGAAATCCGTCGGAGGCAGAACCTGTTTTGAATTAATTGTTTACTATGCCTACGATTTGGAAAAAAGGGCTGCGGTATTCCCTAAACTGAAGTTTAAACAAAGCCTTGAATATGCGCAGAATAAAATTGTGGAATATACCATGGCCAATGTGGAAAAAGGTGTTTTTCACCCGCAAATCCCTGTCCGGTCCCTAATCATGTTTGTAAGCAGTTTTATAGATGGCATCGCGCAAAGTACGGCAACCGGCGTAATGGAAGGCGATGACATTTCGGAAGAAATTAATGTAATGTTTCAGATTTTGGCAAAGGCTATACTCGGATATCTGGACGCATAAAAGAAGTTTGCGGATAAAAAGAATAGTAACAGCAGGAGATGATTAGCAGAAAAAATAAAAGGGGCGGCAGGCAGATATGAGTCGATTAAGGAGAAAAATGTTTATTTTATTATTTATATTTATTATTTTTGTTTCCATGTTTATAATGGCGGCATTTCTTAACAGCCCGGGCAGGCTTACGCCGTTAAAGGATACACAGGGAAATATAATTCCAGGTTCTGTTTCCGAAAAGGTATGGATCGATATCAACGGAATTAAGCAGGGAATGTTTATCCGCGGGGAGGATATACATAATCCAGTGCTCCTGTACCTGCATGGGGGACCCGGTACGCCGCTTTTTCAATTTATTTCCTATCTGGAAAAAGAAGAGCGCCTTGAAAGGTATTTTACCGTTTGCTATTGGGATCAGCGCGGGGCGGGAATGACATATGATAAATCAACGGATCCCACCACCATGACGGTAGATCAACTGGTCGAGGATACCCGCGAAGTTACCGAATATCTCAAATCACGTTTTGGTCAGAATAAAATATATCTTCTGGGTCATTCCTGGGGCTCATACCTGGGTGTTAAGACTATAGAAAAATATCCGAAGAATTATCTTGCGTATATTGGTATCGGACAGGTATCCAATCAGAAGGAATCGGAGCGATTAGCCTACCAATATATTCTCAGCCGGGCAAAGCAAATGAATGACAAAGATGTTATAGAAAAGTTGGAAAAATATGACCCGTATGCAGATGATTTTCCGCAGCTCGATTATCTCGTAAAAGGCAGGACAGCTATTCTCAATAAATACGGAATCGGGCATTTACATCAGGGGGTTACTTCCTGGGATATACTTAAATCACTCTTTGTGTTCAAGGGCTATACCGTTACCGAAAAAATAAACTGGTTTCTTGGCGCTGATTTTTCGATGATACATTTGTTCCCCGATTTACTGGAAGATGATCTTTTCCTATCATCCGTAAAATTTGAAGTTCCCTTCTATATAACTCAGGGGGCTCATGATTATATGGTTTCTCAAGTTCTGGCAGAAAAATATGCAGAGGCCTGTGAGGCACCAAAAAAGGAGTTTATTTTATTTGAGGATTCGGCTCATTCTCCGAATATGGAAGAACCGGAAAAGTTTATTGAGGTTATGCGCAGAATAGCCTTGGAAAATCCGCTGGAAGAATGAAACCGGCTTATTCCCCCTTCGCCTGTATAATAATCTGCTCCAGCAATTCCCCTACCTGCATCGCTATTTCTTCAATCCCAACATGAAATTGATCCAGTACATAGGATTCAATAACCCCAAGTACGGCCATTGCCATAAATTTACACAGGACTTCGGTATCCCTGTGTTCCGAGACTCCTTCCAGCTTATTATTCAGTTGCTCCATGATAAAATCCAGCAGGCGGTGCCGGAAGGAGATGGTACTTTCCGTAGAAAACAAGGCTGTAAAGAAGGGTTTATGCTCTTCAAAATAGTAAAACCAAAGGACAGTGCCATCCACAAACCCCATGTCCTTCTTCTTTTCGCAAAGGTCAGTAAGCTCCCTAATCATTTCATCCACAATCCCGTTCAGAAGATCATATTTATCCAGATAATGCAGATAAAAGGTCTTCCGGCTGATATCGGCTTTTTCTGTCAGGCCCTTCACGGTAATGGCATCGAATCCGACGTCAAGCAGCATAGCCAAAAAGGCTGATTGGATTGCTTTTTCTGATTTAACAATTCTACGGTCTGTCATATTACGGTTAACTCCCTCTTTAATACACATATTTTGAAAAATGTGTATTACTACATGGATTCCTGAATCTGGTCATTGCTTATAAAAGAAGCGTGATTTATAGTTATTATACACGAGTGTAATAATACACGCAAAGGCCAAATTCAGACAAAAGTTAAGGAGAGATAAAAATGACAAGAACAGCTGAAGAACTGATGACACATCATATTAATTCCATGATGAGTATGAAAAAGGATTCGAATCTGGATGAAGCGCTGTCAGACTATTCCGATGAATTGGTTGCAATTACCCGTTTGGACGGCCGAACCCGTACCATGGGGCACGATACCCTTACCAGTGTTATGCGTACCTCCCTTTCCTTTGCAGTCAAGCTGGGGATGGATATAGAAAATGCAGTTGAGAAGCTTAATTTCCTGTACCGCCAAAGTACAGAAAATTATATCACTCTTGTGGCCTCTATGCCGCCTTTTTCTCCCTTCGCTTCTTTCACATACATGGTAGAAAACGGAAAAGCGGTTTATGTGAGCGGCTTTGCCAAAACAGCGGTCAATATGCCGTCCCTGGGCGTGAAAGCGCATCCGTTCCCAAGCAATGCGGAGGCGATGGCGGTAACGGACAGGCATTTTGCCAATTTGAAAGAGCATAATATAGAAGCGCTGATTGCCGGCTATGCCGATGATGCGATCATCCTTACGAACCTGTGTGAGCGTCCGCTGGAAGGAAAAGAGGATATCCGCCGTTACTGCGGGGGATTGATTCAAAGAGCCGGTGAGAAAATAGATGCGTTAACCGATCCTGCCGCAAAGATTACAGTAAAAGAAGCGGTTGCGGAATTGAGCTGTATCGGTTTCCAGCACAGGGCGAAAAAGCAATGCGGCATACTGACACAGCGGATTCGGGATGGGAAAATTATTTTTGAATCACTTACATTCCAGGAAGCTGAACCGGTTATTTAAATAGCAGACAGGGCCGTCACTTGATGAGTGGCGGCCCTGTCTGTTTCTCTATTTCGATATTTCTCATTTTTCCCTTTTAAAAGCGGTGTTATATACATAATGTCTAATTTTGAACGGATATTCTTGCGAAAAGTGGTTTTTCTTACTAAAATATGATATGATCAAGAAACAAAACGAAAAAACCGTAAGTGACGTGCCTTTGATTATTTAAGACCATTTATTACAGAGAGTGAGTTTCGAAGGATATACAGAGTATAGAACACAATCAGTTTTTTAACAGCAGGGAAAAAAATTGCTGCGGACAGGGGAAGAATGAATGAAATTATTATTGGTAGATGATGACAAAATTATCATTAACAGCATGCCCGGCTCCTTTCCATGGGTAGACTGGGGAATCACAGAGATCCGGACTGCCTGGTCAATCAAACAGGCAAAAAAAATTCTGGAGGAGGAACAGATTGATATTCTGCTTTGCGATATTGAAATGCCTATGGGCACCGGAATAGAATTGATCGAATGGATGCAGGAAGAAGTTCCCGCCCCTGTTGTAACGCTCCTTCTGACCTGTCATTCGGAGTTTCAGTATGCCCAGCGGGCCCTGCAGCTTGGGTGCAGTAATTATTTGTTGAAACCGGCTGAAGAGGAGGAACTCAAGAAAGCGATCCTTGATGCAGAAGAAAAAGTAGTGGAATATAGAAAAAGAGAAAAAGAACGGAAAACGCAGGAACAGAAGATACGGAATATGGATGCCTTTTGGGAAACACTTATGGCTCATCATATCAGCTGTGGTGAGAAGCTCAGGCGTGTCTGTGAAGAGTATGAGGTAAAGGAACAGCTTCGCTTCCTTCCTGTATATGTAACAGTAAAGCACCATTCCTATAAAATTCGGGACATAAATCCTTCCCTAATGTCATTTATTTTGGAAAATGTGCTCCGGGAGGTACTTCGCGGAGAAAGGTATGCGTTGGTCAATAAGTATGATGAAAGGCTTTGGCTGTTTTTTCCGGAAAATCCTTCAAAGGATCCTTTTCAACCGCTTCTGCAGGTGTCTGACTGGATGGAAGAAAATTATCATTGTGCACTTTCCTGCTATTTTGGACAGATACAGTTTTTGACTGGATGGGAGAAGGAATGTGAACTGCTGCGGCAGGCGGATGCTCAGTTTGCGGTAAGTCCCGGGATTTATACTGCTTCCCAGGTACGGCATACTCATTTCATGCCGTTTGAACTGCCAAACGTTATGAAGAGCTGTTTTTCCGGCCTGTTTACTGCCGGGAAATATACGGAACTGCTGCAGAAGATGAAGGATTATTTTCTGGCGCTTGCCCCGGAACAGTGTAATACGGCTTCTCTTGATGCCGCCATACGCAGAATGGATCAGGAATTTGAACGGAAGCTGGAGGCAGATGCGAAAGAGAGGTTTCGTAAAATCCAGGTTCAGCTTTTTAAGGAAAATCCGGCTTATACCAGAACTGTTCCGGGTCTGTTGGAATATTATGAGAGGATGTTTGCCTGTATTAAGGAGGAGCGCCATGAAACGATGCCGGAATCCATTATACAGAGGGTTAAATTGTATATTTCCATGAATATGCAGCAGGAGCTTTGCCGTGAGGAAGTAGCGGCATACGTGGGACTGCATCCGGATTATCTGAATCGGATTTTTAAAAAAGAAACGGGAGTTTCTCTGAAGGAATATATTGCTGATGCAAAAGTACAGATGGCGTGTGAACTGTTGGAACAGACTAATTTCTTTGTTGGGGAAATAGGAGAGATGGTGGGGTATGTAAATTTTTCTTCCTTTACCACTTTTTTCAAAAATCGTACGGGATTGACACCAGCGGCCTGGAGAAAGGAGCATTCGCAATGAGAAAAGCCAGTGGAGGAATTCGGAGAAGATGGCGTTTGCGCGACATATGGTTTGCAATTGGAGCTATTTTGCTGGTTCTATGGATCATGTTTATTACGGTAAGTACAGTTACTATGTTTGCATTGGATCGGCAAAGCAGGGAATCTATGCAGGGAGTGCTGGATTTTGGTTCCTCCAAGTTGGAGAGTAGGCTTAGGCAGATTGAAAATTTTCTGACTGTAACATTGGTTTCCGATGACAAGTTTGGCATGCTCCGCAACACTTCTCTCAGCTATGCGGACAACCTGCGGCAGGTGGCTCGGCAGATGGATTCCTATGGCCAGTATTTTCCTGATTTCAGTGGTATATTTTTCTATGAGCCATCAAGAGATATTCTCATCAATAAGCAATGGAATGATATTTCCGCTTATTCCATGACTTATGTGACCAGGCGGATGGAAATACGCACGCGCATGAAAACACTTTGTATAGGAGAGGAGCAGGAACGGGCGATAGGAGAGTGGACAATTGAAAATATTGACAATAAGTGGACTGCCTTCTATATCTATTACCACCAGGGACAGTATCTGGGAGTATATGTGTCTCTGGACGGGATATGGAACCGGATTATTGATTTAGAAGGAGTGGCCGGGTTTGAGGAATCCGGTCTGACCGATAGGGATGGATATGAATTAACGGGAGATAAGGAGCGCACCTTCGGACTGGAGAGTTCCTCATATTGGGAGGAGGGAAGACGTTATCTGCAGCTGACCGAAAAAATCGACGGTTTTCCGGCAGCTATTGTGACGCTGGTACCCAGGCAGCAGCTGCGGGGAAACTGGATGATATGGTGGACAGGACTTATTGTTCTGGCTGTTTTAAGCGGTTTGTTTTTGGTTTATCTGCTTCTGACACTGCAGAGAGTTCTTTTCGCACCGCTTTCCGAATTAAACCGACAGATGAAAACCTTTTCCGAAGGAAATCTGGATACTCATATAACAAAACTTGTAGGCTGTCAGGAGGTACGGGAGCTTTCGGGCACTTTTAATGAAATGACAGGCCAAATTCACGATATGAAGATTGAGAACTATGAGAAAAGGCTGGAAGAGCAGGAAACCTTTCTGAAATATCTGCAGATTCAGAAAAATCCTCATTTTTTCCTTAATATGCTCAATGTTATCTATTCTCTTGCAGCTTCCGGAAATGTGGCTCAGATTCGAACTATAACATTGGAGCTGATCAAACATGTGCGGTACGTTCTGTCTGTAGAAAAACCACTGGTACCGCTTTTGCAGGAGCTGGAATTTACTCATAATTATCTGGAAATTCAGAGGATCCGGTTTCCCTATGAAATAAAGATGGAAGAGGAAGGGTTTACAGAAGAGATCATGCAGATTTCTGTGCCGCCGCTTCTTTTGCAGACATTTGTGGAAAATGCGGTCAAGTATGCTTTGTCCAGGGAAGATACCTTGAGAATACGCCTGGAGGCAGAATACAGGGACAATGTACTCACGCTTCGGATTAGTGACAGCGGTCCGGGATTCCCGGAAACAATGCTGGAAGAACTCAATATATCCGGAACAGTATCGGCGGATGCACGCGGGGAGCATATCGGGATACATAATGTATTGTCCCGAATGAAATTATTGTATGGGTCTGCCTACGGATATCATTTTACGAATCTCCCCACAGAAGGGGCACAGGTGGAACTCATTCTTCCACAGCAGGTCTGATTTTCAAAAATAAGAAGTCTAATATTCAAAAGTTTTTTTTACCCAGTTGTTTTATTATAAAGGCATCACAAATGCGCCGGCACGTTTGTGCCGGCTTTTTATTCTACGGCAGAAGAACGAATAGAACAGGACAGGAGGAATGAAATTGAAGGAAAAATTACAAATAAGCTGGAAAACATTCAAAAAACAAAGAGAATTACAGATATTTGCCTGGATCGGTATGGCGGTTTTATTTGTTTTTTCTTATCTGCCATTGAGCGGTATTATTATTGCTTTTAAGGATTATAAGATTCAAATGGGCTTTTCAGGGATCTGGACGGCAGACTGGGTGGGAATCAGATGGTTTAAAGAACTGTTTTCTTATTATCGTTTCAGTGAGATTCTTCGAAATACGGTGGTACTGAGTATCCTGAAACTGCTCTTTACTTTCCCTGCACCGATTATTCTGGCTCTGCTTTTAAATGAGATGAAGGTACAGAAATTTAAAAAGGCAGTTCAGACAGTTACCTATCTGCCGAATTTTATATCATGGATTTTAGTTTATACCATTGCAAACTCTTTCCTGAATGCAGATATGGGCCTGATCAACCAGATACTGCAGGACTGGGGCCTCATTAAAGCACCTATTCAGTTCCTGACTTCACCGAATTTGTTCTGGGGAGTAGCTACCTTTTTAGCAATCTGGAAGACCACCGGTTACTGGGCAATCATCTTCCTGGCTGCGATCAGCGGCATTGATTCCCAGCTCTATGAAGCGGCACAGATTGACGGGGCGGGCAGGCTGCAGCGGATACGTTATATCACTTTCCCTGGAATCAAGGGATCCGTCGTGACAGTACTGATTCTTTCCATCGGCGGCCTGCTGGGAGGCGGAATGGGCGGTTCCAATTTTGATCAGAGCTATATTTTCGGAAATGCCATTAATAATTCAGCAGCCGAAATTCTGCAGACCTATGCCTTTAAAATGGGATTGTCAGAAGGCCGCTTTGCATACGCAACGGCTGCAGATCTGGTGCAGTCCGCCGTTTCAGTGATATTGATCCTGGCGAGTAATAAGGTGGCGAAGAAGATTACCGGGGAGGGAATATTCTGATGAGAGAAAGTAAGCAGATGAATAAAAGAAAAATAAGATCCCGAGAGGATTTGGCTGTGGATATAGTTGTCTGGTTCTGTCTGATCATTGTCCTGCTGATAACGGCTTATCCCTTCTGGTATGTGGTAGTGGCATCCTTCAGCGATGGTTATGATTTCATGAGGGGTGGTGTATATCTGTGGCCCCGTATTTTTACCCTTGATAACTATAAAAATCTGCTGGGACAGAAGATTTGGACAAACGCCTTTGTGGTGTCTTTTATCCGTACCATCGTTGGGACTTTTCTGACAGTATGTATGACCTGCCTGGTAAGCTATACTCTGTCGCGTAAAGATCTGATGTTCGGTAAGATATACCGTTTCCTGGTAGTGTTTGCCATGTATGTATCCGGCAGCTTAATTCCCTATTATATTGTCCTGAAAAATCTTCATTTGGTAAATACCTTTTGGGTGTTTGTAATTCCATCCATGCTGAACCTGTTTTTTATTATCGTGGGCATGAACTTTTTCGGTTCCATTCCAATGGCATTGTTGGAGTCCGCCAAGCTGGACGGGGCTTCGGAATTGAAGACTCTGATTCGAATCGTAATGCCTATTTCCACACCATTCATCGCAACATTGTCTTTATTTTCTGCCGTGAACCAGTGGAATTCATGGCTTGATTCTTCTTATTACGTCAATAAAGAATCCCTGCGGACGGTAGCTTACCGAATGCTGGTAGAAATCAACCAGTCTACCGGAGCATCCATTACAGGCGGTACTATCACTACAAAGTCGACTACTCTGACGACACAGGCTACTGCCATGGTTACCAGCATGCTGCCTATCATGTGTGTTTATCCGTTCCTGCAGAAATATTTTGTACAAGGATTGATGCTCGGAGCAGTCAAGGAGTAAAGATATTTGGAAAATTCAGCGGTTATCAGACTCCGGGGAGTCTTTTAATAAAAACACCAAACATATAAGGAGGGTACTATGAAAAGAAAAGGAATAAAATCTTTTATCAGCATTGGTCTGGCATCGGCAATGTTACTGACAGCGTGCGGCGGCAGTGCAGCTTCTTCCGGCAGCAATGAAACAGTCCCAAAAGAAGAGAGCGCAGCGGAACAGACGACTGCGGCAGCGCAGTCAGGAGAAACTGCAAAAGCGGACAGTTCGGACATTGTAAAACTGAGGTTTTTCAATGATGAAACATGGTGGCCTTATACTGTATGGGAAGGCAGAATTCCTGAAAAAATCAGTGAAAACACAGGTGTGACCTTTGAGGTGACTACAGCAGCGGACAGCACGGCATTGAATCTGATGATCGCCTCCGGAGATTTGGGAGATATCATTCTTACCAGTGACAATGCGAAAATATCCAGACTGCAGAATTCCGATATGTGTTATACACTGGATGAACTGGCGCAGATGGCAGGTGAAGAATCTTTTGATGTGCATCCCGTATTGAGATTGGTGAATACGGCTGATGATGGAAACCTGTATACCATTATGTGCGGTTATTCTCCGGACTATTATATGGAAGAATATCCGAAGGCTGTTTATGAAACCACAGGTCTGGTAGTTCGCGATGATATCTATGAAGCGATCGGTTCTCCTGAGATCAACAATCTGGATGAGTTTGAAGCAATGCTGGCTGAAGTAAAGAAACAGTATCCGGATGTGGTTCCCTTTATGTATAATTACACACATACAAACGGCATCATTAAAATGCTGTTGGGGTCCGATGCCGGAATCGGCGGTTTCCTGGATGTGGACGGGCATGCAAAGGCATTTATAGAGGATCCTGTCCTGGAAGATTATTATGAACTGATGAACGACTGGTATCTCAAAGGTTATATGACAGATGAGAATTTTGCATTTACTTCCGACAGCGACGATTCAGATTACATGGCAGCAGGCAAACTGTTTGCGCTGGCGAAATATTCCAATACTGCTGATGAGATGGGTGTGACTCTGGGAGAAGCAGGCTGTGACTACAGACTTGTTCAGCTGACCGATATCATTTCTAATCAGCCGGGTGCAAAGCATCTGCAGACAACGGCTGGCTGGAGAGGATTGTTTGTACCCAAGAGCTGTTCGGATCCTGTTGCCGCCTATAATTTTATGAAATTCATGTACAGTGAAGAAGGACAGTGCCTGTCTCTTTGGGGTGAGGAAGGAACCGATTGGAACTGGGATGAAGAACACAGCTATCCTGTCCTGAACTATGATTTTGAATCTCCTACCGAATCAGACGGTATGAAATTCTGGGGCTGGATCTATCATGATGGCGTCAGAAACACACTTCCCGGATATGGCAATGAAGGACAGACCTTTAAAGCAAGAGAAGCAGCCACTTCCATCTCTGAAACAAACCCGGTACTGGGCATGCTTCGTATGGGTGCAGATTCGGAAGAACAGACAATTATGAATAATCTGGTGGAACTTTATAATAACATGACTGCACAGATTATTACGGCTTCCACGCCGGAGGAATCCAAAGCCCTGTATCAGGAAATGCTGTCAACTGCCAAGAGTATGGGAGCAGATAAACTGGATCAGTGGGCTGATTCCAAATATGCGGAGAAGAAGGCGGCATATGATGAAATAAAAGATGTCGGAGCGGACTATTGATATATTGAAGGAATGAATCTGATGTGACAGGAACAAGGGCGGCGGAACCGCATAAAAAATTGGGAGGGTTTATGAGACCATTAAAAGATTACAGCAATATTAAAGGATTTAACTATTCTCTGGCTTCACTCAAGGACTATAATCACGAGATTGAAGTGCGGAACATGGGATATGCAAAGCGCCTTACGCTCAACAGCTGCCGCCTGTTCATGCACATGGAGGACTGGAAAAAGGATTCCGAAAGGTTCCTTGATAATCTCAGGGATTTCATGACTGTTGCATATGATCACGGAATCACCACTACGCCAATCCTGCTGATGCCCTATTTTACGGATGACCAGACACCTTACTGGCTGTCGGAGGATCATTCCTGTTCTCCCATTCCCGGGTGCTATTACCCGGAAAACTACAGCATAGGGGAAGCATATGTGTCTGATATCATTAATGCAGTAGCTTCCCATCCCGGCCTGCTGTTCTGGGATGTGATGAACGAGCCCAGCTGGCATGGTTTCCTTCTGAGTGTGGATGATCCGCAGGAAAAACAGAAAAGATTGGATATGGTATGGGATTTTGTGCGGCATTTTATCAAATTTGTTAGAGAAAAGGACCCGGTAAATGCACTTGGCGTGGGACATACATTCATTGAGGATACGGAGTACAGCAAGACAGGGGAACTGGTAGATATTATTATTTTTCATGATTATCTGGAAACCAGAAGCCGGGTGGAAGGAACCTGCAGGCGGGCGGTGGAGTTATCTCAAAAATACGGCAAGCCGGTAATTAACAACGAAACGGGCTGTCTGTGCCGCTCCAATCCCTATGATATGGCAGTGGAGACAGCAGACAGATATGGGATTGGCTGGTATTTATTTGAACTGATGATAGAGGAAGAAGGCGGTATGTGGAGCAAGGTACATGGTATAGTATATCCGGACGGAACGGTACGGGATCCTTCTATTGTGGCAGCCATCCTGGGATTCTTCAGAAATCGGAATGAAACAGCCATACAGTCGGATGTGAACCAGGAAGGCCATGCAGATAAGGCGATCGCCGCCGCCCGGGATGCATTGGAGAAAAGGGCAGGAGCGGAGGAGCTGCTGGAGGCTGCGGAAAATGTAGCTAACCTGCTGGAAGCAGGGGAACTGGTGCCCATGGCAGTACCGCCTACCGCCAGGATTGCTGCCTACCGGAGAGCGGAAAAGAAGGATATCAGGGAGATAAGGAGTTTCCTTTATAATCTGGTGTGCCGGCTTAAAGAGGGATGCGATATTGTGTAAGGGATTTTGAAGACTTCTGCAGGAAAAGGCAGTAGTAACTGCCAGAAGGGAACAGTCCGCCGAAAGAAAAGAATAAGGAAAATGCAGTGCCGTGGATACAGTCAGTCTGCGGCATTGTGCTGATTAAGAAAGGTATAGAAAAATGAAAAAGGGACTGTATTTTATGGGGTGGCAGAGGGATATGTGGAATTATCATCCCAGTCTGCCGATGAAAAATATGCATATGATTGAGGATATCATAGAAATGCATGGTAATATGCTGCTCTGGTCCTGTTTGGGAAGCGGTGCCATCGGCCTTCCTTATCTGGCTTTGGAAGCGGAAGGGGCAGCTGAACCCAGAATGCGGCTGTACGGCTATATGAATGACAGGGAATTTTGCGGGGAATGTCGGAAAAGGGGAATACGGCCGTTTGCAGTGCTCTGGAAGGCACAGCTATGGGAATTTGCGGCAGAATGGAATGAAGATGAAACACAGCTGCTGGCTTTGAATATACACAGGGATGCCGGTGTGAAAAAGGGATACGTGGGTATGAGTGAATTGTCCGTCAACCGTTATCCCTATGTATTTCCTCCTATAGAGCAATTTTTTCCGCAGGGGCTTACTGATTTCAAAGGAGATAAAGTTGGGGATTACCTTGAAGAATTTAAGGCTGTTTCCCTGGAAGGCAGGAATATCCTGGCACGATGGCTGATGGCTCCGGAGCATGATCATAAATGCTATTCGGCATGCGCGAATAAAGACTCTTATCTTGCCTATCTGAAAAAAGAAACAGAAATGATGATTGATGCAAATGCCGGCGGTCTGCATATTGATGAGTATGATTCTCAGAAGCATGTGTTCAATAATGCAGGCTGTTTCTGTCCGGAATGCGTGGATAAATTCAGAAGATATCTCAGAGAAAAGAGGATATCTTTGCCTGCGGATGCAGGAGAGTTGAAAGAATTTGACTATCGGGCCTATCTGCTGCAAAAGGGATATGGGGACAGAGACCTGGTGGCGGGAAAAGGGAACCAACGTTGGGAAATTCCTTTGTTTCGGGAATATGCCCGGATGCAGATGGACTCCATAGAATATGTGGTACGGGAAGTGGCGAAGCATGCAAAAGCCTATGCGCGCAGACAGCGGGACGAGGAGTTCCCCGTGAGCGCCAACCTGTTCAATTGTTATCCCCATAGCTGGGACTGCAAGAAGCATCTGGATATCCTGGCTGGGGAAAAGACTAACATCTCTCTGCGCCAGGATGGCTGGTATCAGTTCGCATTTGGATGGCTGAACGGAAAGGAATGCTGTTTTGTGGAGGATCCCAATCAGTATGTACGGGATATGGCAGAAGATGTGAAGAATGGTATCAATGACAGGTTTATCCTTTTTCTCCTTGAGCCCCTGGCACATGGGTTCCATCTGGCTTTCCCCTATGGTTCCTGGCTGCAGAATCAGGTAAAGGATGCACTGTGGCCGGATCTTCGTATGCTGAAAAAGCTTGGACCATGGCTGGATGAACATGAAGCGGCTTTTCCCATGAATCCTGCAGCGGATTTGGCTGTTATTTACGATTGGCAGTCCGCCAGTGAAAATCAGTGGACAAAGCCCCCGGCAGGATGGCAGGGAGTCTATGGAAACGGGGAACTGCCTGAGGAATTGGGAGCTGAAGGCGCTTTTGCCGGGGATGGGGAATTTGACGGCTTTTTCCGGCTGCTGCAGAAGCTGAGCGACAGACATATTCTATACCGGGTGATCTATGAAAGCCCTGATGAACCGCTGTGTTATGAGCGGCTCAGTTCTTTCGGCATGGTGCTCCTGCCGGATGCCTTTGCCATGCGTCAGGAGGATATAAAATTGCTCAGAAGCTACCAGAACGGTGGGGGACAAGTGATTACAGTGGGGCAAGAGCCTGAGAACGGATTCAGGGCGGACAGACATTTTGAGGAAGAAAATATGGATGCGCTGATTAAAATGCTGGAATGCCGTGAACAGGAAATCACTGCGCCGGAGGAAGATGGATATGGGATTGCCTGGCATGACACAGGAAATGGAAGGGCACTGCATATCATCAATTACAGTTATGACAGTGACAGCCACAGGATAAGGAATCTGCCGGAACTCTGTTTCCGTCTGGGAAAAACGTGGAGGCTGGGATGTATCAGTACTTTCCCGGAAAATCCACTGTTGGAGGTTTCATACAGACAGCAGACACTGGAAGTAAAAAATGCAGGAATTTATACAATTATTGAACTCATGGATGTATAAGAAATAAAAAGTAATGTCTGGGCGGAGGAATGGTTTATACTTTTCTTCCGCTTTTGTTATCTGCAGGATTCGTCTGTGGGCCCTAATGTAAAATCTTCCGTACCACCTTGACAACCAAATCAAAGTGTGACAATATAAAGAACGTAAAAACATTTTATTTTTTTATTTTCACGAGGATGAATCATGGCCATTAAATTTACAGAGCGTGAGATGATCGGGATACGCCGAAAACTGAAGGACTACGCCCGCCGGACCGTCGTACATACCTCCATGCAGAAAATCACTATCGGCGACCTGGCGAAGGCGGCCGGGATTTCACAGAGCGCCTTTTATAAGTTTTACGATTCCAAGGAGCTGCTCTTTTTCGAGATCATGGAGGATATGCACTCGGATCTCGCGGAAAATATGAATAAGTCTCTTCTGGAGTCAAGCGGCCTGCCGCCGCAGGAGCGTCTGGTACAGGCTATGCGAAGCGCTATCCGTTATATGGATGAGATTGAACTGATGCGTTTTTTCCAGGAGGATGTCCCTGTCATCCTGATGAAAATGCCGCAGGAAATTCTGGATAAGCACTATCACAGCCACGATGTCCATATACGAAATGCACTCAAGGGTTCGGGTATAGAAATCAAAGTGCCGGATGATGTGCTGTCATCTCTGATCCACATCCTTGCTTACTCGCTGATACATAAAGAGGATTGCGGCAGGCAGTACGATTTGGCGCTGGATGTCCTGATTCGGAGCGCAGGTGAGTATGTGCTGACCGGCCGGGTGCCGGGGGGAGGATAATCCCCTGTTTATGAAAAAAGAAAGAATGCCCGCAGAGCGCGGCATCTGTTTTTTTCATCATAGGTTAGCTTTTGCTAACGTACAAAGATATCTGTTTCAGTTTATCTGATATCAGAAGCAGGATACGTGTTTTCCACTAAAATGAGAGGAAGTGGTTACAATGACATTAAAAGAATTGGGAATTGGAAAAAATGCGGTTATTCTTTCCGTAGGCGGAGAGGGCGCGCTGCGTCAGCACTTTTTGGATATGGGACTGATCCCGGGCGCGGAAGTGACCATGGTAAAATTTGCGCCGATGGGGGATCCGCTGGAACTGAAAATCCATGGATATGAGCTGACGCTCCGGGTCGCGGACGCGGAAAAGATAGAAATAAAGGAGGCTGCGATTCATTCCGGAGAAGGCGGCGCGCATAAGCCAAAGCGTGATATTTCTCATCCGGGTCTGGGAGAAGGCGGAAAATATCATGAGAAAAAAGAGGAGCATCCGCTGCCGGAGGGAGAAATACTGACCTTTGCTTTAGCGGGAAATCAAAACAGCGGAAAGACAACGTTGTTTAACCGGCTTACGGGATCGAACCAGCATGTGGGTAATTTCCCGGGTGTCACCGTGGATCGGAAGGACGGTGCGATTAAGGGGCATTCCAACACACTGATCACCGATCTGCCGGGTATTTATTCCATGTCCCCTTACAGCAGTGAGGAAATGGTGACAAGGGAATTTATCCTGCGGGAAAAGCCGAAGGGAATTATCAACATCGTGGATGCGTCCAACATTGAACGGAATCTGTACCTGACAATGCAGCTGATGGAGCTGGATGTTCCGATGGTGGTCGCGCTCAATATGATGGATGAAGTGCGGGAGAATGGCGGTTCCATCCGCATCAACGAAATGGAAGAATTGCTCGGGGTGCCGGTGGTTCCGATTTCCGCGGCAAAAAACGAAGGGATTGATGAGCTGATTGACCATGCCCTGCATCTGGCGAAATATCAGGAACGTCCCCGACAGGTGGATTTCTGCAGTGCGGATGATGAAAGAAGCGCAGTACATAGATGTATCCACGCTATCATGCATCTGATTGAGGATCATGCGCAGCGCGCGGGCATTCCTCTCCGTTTCGCGGCTTCCAAGCTGGCGGAGGGTGATCAGGTGATTCTGGAAGCCCTTGAACTGCAGGATAATGAAAAAGAGATGCTGGAACATATCATTCTTCAGATGGAATTGGAGTGCAGTCTGGACCGGGCGGCGGCCATCGCGGATATGAGGTTTCATTTTATCCAGGAGGTTTGCGGGCAAACGGTGGTTAAGCCGCAGGAGAGCAGGGAGCATGCCAGAAGCACAAGGATAGACAGGATCCTTACCGGAAAATATACGGCAATCCCGGTATTTATCGCAATTATGGGGCTTGTATTCTGGCTGACCTTCAATGTGATCGGCGCATGGCTTTCCGATCTGCTGGACATGGGAATCACCTGGCTGACGGATGTCACCGACGCGGCGCTGACAGCAGGCCATGTGAACGCTGCACTGCAGTCGCTCATTGTGGACGGAATTTTTACGGGTGTGGGCAGTGTACTCAGCTTTCTGCCGATCATCGTCACTCTGTTCTTCTTCCTCTCGATTCTGGAGGACAGCGGCTATATGGCGAGAGTGGCCTTCGTCATGGATAAGCTCCTGCGGAAAATCGGCCTGTCCGGCCGCAGTATCGTGCCGATGCTGATCGGGTTCGGGTGCACGGTACCCAGCGTCATGGCCTGCCGGACGCTCGCTTCGGAACGGGATCGTAAAATGACGATTTTACTGACACCCTTTATGAGCTGTTCCGCAAAGCTTCCCATCTACGCGTTTTTTACCGCCGCCTTCTTTCCGAAGCACGGGGCTTTGGTCATGGTCGGTCTGTATTTTATCGGGATCCTGGTCAGCATCCTGACGGCTTTTGTGCTGAAGGGGAGTCTCTTTAAAGGCGAGGCGGTGCCGTTTGTCATGGAGCTGCCTAATTACCGTATGCCCGGAGCGAAGAATGTGGTGCAGCTTTTGTGGGAAAAGGCGAAGGATTTCCTGCAGAGGGCTTTTACGGTGATATTTATCGCCACTATCATTATCTGGTTTCTGCAGACCTTTGATTTCCGTTTTAATATGGTGACGGATTCCCAAAACAGTATGCTTGCTTCGGCAGCAGGCGTTATCGCGCCGATATTCAGGCCCCTGGGCTTTGGAGACTGGAGGATTTCCACCGCATTGATCACCGGGTTTATGGCAAAGGAAAGCGTTGTTTCCACTCTGTCCATTTTAATCCCTTCCCAGGAAATGCTCATGGGGCTTTTAACGCCGCTCACAGCTATGGCATTGCTGGTCTTCTGTCTGCTTTATACGCCATGTGTTGCGGCTGTGGCATCGATTAAGAGGGAGCTGGGCGGAAAATGGGCTGTTGTCGTTGTGGTCGGGCAGTGTGCGATCGCATGGCTTGCGGCAGGAGTTGTCCGCCTGATTGGGCTACTGTTTGGAATCGTATGAGCAGCCTGCATAGTATGGCGGGCGGCGGCAGATACTGTTATTTTAATATAGAAAAGAGGTGGGCAGCATGGATCCCGGACGAAGTACGTCGGATGATAACAGTCGCAGCCCCAACACTGAATAGCGGCACCGAAGTATTATGACAGTTCCGGCTGGCATTTTGGAGCGTCCGCCTGTGTTGGGAGTGAAGCGGGTAATTTTTCAACAAGGAGGAAAATATGATGCCAAATACGGAAATGTTGACCAATGTGCAAACAGGGGAAATGCCGAATTACGAAAGGGAGATCATCCGGATTATCAGGGGAAATGATACGCCGCCGGTCATGAAGGATAAGCTTATGGCTTACCATGAGAACAGCATTGCGGCGGCCCTTTCAGATATGAGTGTTTCCGAAAGGCAGCGCCTTTATCGGATTCTTGATGTTGACGATCTGTCTGATGTTATCGAGTATGCCGAAGAAAGCGCCGTTTCGGGCTACCTGGAAGAGATGGATATTAAAAAGAAGGTGGCCGTACTTACCAAAATGGATGCGGATAAGGCTGTCTTGCTTCTGGAACAGCTGGAGAAAAAAGAACGGGAGACTCTGATTGAGCTGCTCGGCGATGACGTAAAAAAGGACATCGCGCTGATTTCATCTTTTGATGAGGATCAGATCGGCAGTAAAATGACCACCAATTTCATTGCCCTTCATGCAGATTTATCCATAAAACAGGCTATGAAGGAACTGATACGGCAGGCGGCCGATCACGATAATATCGCGACGCTGTATGTTGTGGATGATAACAATATATTTCGCGGGGCCATTGTACTCAAGGATCTGATTGTCGCGCGGGAAGGCAGCCCGCTGGAGGATTTGATCATTACATCCTATCCCTTTGTTTACGCCAAAGAGGAGATCGATGACTGTATTGAGCGGATTAAGGATTATTCAGAGGACTCTATCCCTGAGTTGGATGAAGAAAACAAGCTTCTTGGTATCATTACGGCCCAGGATATCATCAAGGTGGTTGATGACGAGATGGGCGAGGATTACGCCAAATTAGCAGGTCTGTCGGCGGAGGAGGATCTGGCGGAGCCTCTGAAGGAGAGTGTTAAAAAGAGACTTCCCTGGCTCGTCATCCTGCTTGGCCTTGGCCTGGTGGTTTCATCGGTTGTGGGTCTGTTTGAGGCGGTTATGGCGCAGATCACAATCGCTGTCTTTTTCCAGTCACTGATTCTGGATATGTCCGGTAATGTGGGAACACAGTCTCTGGCGGTCACGATTCGTGTCCTGATGGACGAAAACCTGACCGGAAAGCAGAAGGCCCGGTTAGTTTTTAAGGAAGGGCGTATCGGCTTAACCAATGGTTTGCTTCTCGGGAGCCTGTCGGTGGTGTTTATTGGTTTCTATATCCATTTTTCGCAGCATGCGACATGGCAGTTCTCTTTTGGAATATCCGTATGTATCGGGCTGGCGCTGGTTCTTGCACTTGTTATTTCCAGCCTGATCGGGACAGTGGTACCTATTTTCTTCAAGAAAATCAAAATTGATCCGGCGGTGGCCTCCGGGCCGTTGATCACAACCCTGAACGACCTAGTGGCGGTCATTACTTATTATGGTTTGGTATGGTTCCTTTTGATTGAGGTTATGCATATCGCGTGATCCTGATTTCAACACATAACCCATGAGGGGAGTTGTTGGAAAAATGGATTTCCCCCTGATGCACCTTCACAATTTGCCTGATTATCTTCAGGCCCAGCCCGTGATCGGCATTATTCGTTTCCTTACAGGTACTTGGTATTGCATGGCCGCTGTTCAGGGACTGTAATTGAGATTCGGACAGTCCTGTTCCGGTGTCGGAGACAGTAAAGGTGCAGCAGTTATCTGTCGATCCGATCAAAACAGTTATTCTGCAGCCCTCCGCATTGTGCAGGATACTGTTGCGTATCAGATTGCTCAGCATGCGGCGCAGTAAGGCATCGTCCGCATACAGAAGAATCGCTTTTCCGGGATGTCCTTCAGAGATCTCCAGTTCACAGGCTTCTCCTAAGCCGTTGTTAAGAAAGTCGCTTACGACCTGCCTTGCCAATTCCACCGGGTTAACCGGCTGCTTTTTGATTGGCTGCAGGGAATACTCTAATTTCGTTGTCAGATTCAGGTCGGTCACTAATTCGGTCAGCTTTTCACCCTGCGTCCGGATTATTCCGGCCTGTTTTCTTGTTGTCTGCGGCAGGGACGGAGTATCTTCCATTTCACTGGCATAACCCAGGATCATGGAAAGGGGTGTCCGGATATCATGGGACACTCCACGTATCCACTCTGCCCGGGTATTGTCTTTTTTTATCAGATATTCCCCTGTCCGGTTCAGGCTGGCGTTGATTTCCGCCAGATCGCCTTTTTCCTCCAGCCGGAAGGCCTTTCCCTGCGAGAGAGAATGAATGCCTTCTAAAATGGGCTCGATTGCTCGTTCTATCCGGCGGACATTCCGTAAAAACAGATATATCATTAAAAGGATGTTAATAACGAAAATGACCGCTATCCCGGTTAAGGAGGGCAGGGCATACCGGCTCTGCGTGGAAGAATAAAACTGGATGACACTTCCGGGAGGAAAGCCTATGACCAGAAGCCCGTCTGTCCGTTTCCAGATATGGATGGGGTAATCGTTAAGGTACCACCGGCTGAAGAGAGCGACATCCGTTACGGAATATTGGCGCGGAAGATCCTCCGGAAGGCCCTCTTCCCAGATAACCTTCCCGTCGTCACGCAGTATCATGGCCCAGGCTTTTGCATGCCGCAGCAATTCCTGCGCACTGGCGTCGGCTGTGAGCTCTCCGTTCTGTAAAACAATATGGCCGGAAAATTCTTCTGTCGGGAAACTGGAATCTGCGGCGCCGTTCAGATAAAGAATCAGGGCAAAGGTTCCCAACAATAAGAGATTAACGGTAAAAAAAAGGACCAGGATGCCGACCGTAGAAATGATATAGCGGCGGAAAAAACGTTCAACAGCATTCATCTTTTCACTCCTTTGAGATAGAGCCGGTATCCCAGGCCCTTCACCGTAATAAGGGAAACAGGCTTTGAGGGATTCTGTTCTATTTTTTCCCTCAGATGCCGGATATGGGTGGAGAGAGTGGTTTCATAGCCCTGCCAGAATTCCCCGCAGACAGTCTCGCATAATGAGCCGGTTGTGACTATACGTCCTGCATTTTCATATAGCTTTTCAATCAGCTGCAGTTCCTTTGCCGTCAGGGAAAATGGTTTCTCGCCGCGCCAGCCTTCCGCCTTGTCTAAATCAATGGTCGCAGCCTCCAGATAAATCCTGCGCTCCTTTTCCGGGTAGGCCCTGCTCATAATTGCCTGTACCCGGAGCAATAATTCTTTCGGTAAAAAAGGCTTCGGCAGATAGTCATCCGCGCCGCCTTCAAAGCCTGCAATTCTATCCTCCGCCTCGCCGCGGGCCGTCAGCATGAGGACGGGTATCCGGCTTGTCCGGCGGATCTCCTTCAGTACGGCTATTCCATCCATGCCGGGCATCATCACATCAAGAATTATCATAGAAGGCTTTGCTTCCTTCCATATTCTCAGGGCGGCTTTCCCGGATGCAGCAGTTAAAATTCGGGTATATCCGGCCCGTTGAAAAATAGATTGAAGCATTTCCAACAAATCGGTTTCATCATCCACAAGAAGAATTGCTCTGTCCTTCATATGGCCCTCCTTTCTGTCATGTCTTTATTATAGGGCAAGTCATCCGGTTTTCCTATTTGATCGCGTAAATCTCAGAGAAAAATTAAGGCAGGCTCAGAGTTATCTCAGGATTGGCATGTTAATCTGGTCAGGAGATGAAAAAAGGAGGTTCAAAATTATGAGCGACTATATTATCGAAACCAATGATCTGACTAAAAAATACGGGAACCAGGTATGTGTTTCCCACATCAGCCTTCATGTAAAAAAGGGAAGGATTTATGGTCTGCTGGGCCGCAACGGAGCAGGGAAAACGACTGCCATGCGCATGCTTCTGGGGCTGAGCAGACCCAATTCGGGACATATCAGGATATTCGGAGAGCCTCTTGCCGGAAACGAAAACAAGGTGCTGCCGCGGATCGGAAGTCTGATTGAATCACCGGGTTTCTATCCCAATCTGACGGCTGAGGAGAATCTCAGGATATTTGCGGAGCTCAGAGGATTAAAGAATTCCAAGGATATAAAGACGGCGTTGGAGCTTGTGAATCTGCCTTACCGGGATAAAAAAGTATTTTCCCAGTATTCCCTGGGAATGAAACAGCGGCTTGCCATTGCGCTGGCGGTCATGCACAATCCCGAGCTTCTGATTATGGACGAGCCGATTAACGGACTGGATCCGATCGGTATTGCGGAAGTTCGTTCCTTTATCCGGGAGCTTTGTGATATCAGCGGAAAGACCATTTTGATCTCCAGCCACATTCTGTCGGAGATTGCGCTTCTGGCTGATGATATCGGCATTATTGACAAAGGGGTGCTGCTGGAAGAGGAGAGTCTGGAAGAAATGGAGAGGAAAAACCGCCGCTATATCCGGTTTATCGTTTCGGACAGCCGTAAGGCCGCAGAGATACTGGAAAAAGATTTCGGTACCGGAAATTATGAGATCTGTGAGGAAAACAGTATCCGGCTTTTGGATGTTGATTTGCCGGCTGCCGCGGTGAACCGGACTTTCGTGCGGCAGGGGGTGGATGTTTCGGAAGTCCATTTATGTGAGGACACGCTGGAGGATTACTTTAAAAAGGTGACTGGGGGTGAAGGAATTGCTTAAGCTGATCAAATGTGAATTTTGGAAGCTGAAAAGAAAGAGATTCGTGCAGCTGGTTTTACTGGCGTCTTTTCTTTTTCCGGCGCCTCTTACCCTTATCGTTTACCGCCTGAATTCGGCACAGGGAAAATATTCGACGAAGGCGGCAGCTTTTGATGCATTGTGGCAGTCTGTTATGGGCTTCGGCATGCTCCTGCTGCTTCCATGTATATTGGGGATCCTTGCGGCACAGCTCTTTTTTATGGAACGGGATAACGACACCTATAAGAATCTGAGGACCATTCCTGTGACAAGTACGGGAATGGTAGCCGCCAAGTATGCCGTGCTGCTGCTGCTGAGTATCCTGTTTTGCATATCTTCAACGGCAGCCAGCATTTTATGCGGGAGTATTTTCTTTGATGTGACAAATATTATCTACAAGCTGCTTTTTTCTGTCCTGGACGGCATTATGATTGCCCTCAGCGCATTGCCCCTGGTTTTACTGATTGTATTTTTCAGTAAGACTTATATTTTTTCAATTATGCTGTGTGTATTTTACAGTGTATTCAATCTGCTTTCCACTTTTACCATAACTTCAATGCCCAGAATTTTAGTATTCCTTCTGCCGACTCCGAGTATTATGCTGTGGAGCAGCCGGCAGATTGCAGAGCATATGAGCATGGAGGATGCGGCTGATCTGCAGAGTTTTGTTGAACTGGGGCTGATCCCGTCAACCGCACAATTGTTTCTCACATTGGGAGTGATCGGAATAATCTCCGTTCTGCTGGCTATTTATTTATATAAGGAAAGGAGTGAGTAATATGTTCCGGGTTATAAAAACAGAATTCCTGAAATTAAAAAGATACTTTATTCTATGGATTGGCGTGTCACTCATGCTCCTTACCGTACTGCTGACGCTGTTCACTTCCCTGGCCGAGGACGGCATGGTTTGGAATTTCCTGTTTTTGTATGAGCAGGTGATTAAAAATTTTGTCACCCTTATTTTTCCTATGTGCATCACGCTGATAACAGGCTATATGATTTCAAGGGAATACACCGATGATACACTGAAAAATATTGTTGTGATTCCGATATCCTTTCGAAAGCTTATGACAGGCAAGCTGGTGGTCTCCGCTGTTTTGTCTCTTATTTTGGGGATGGTCTGTTTCCTTTTTACCGTTGCCGGCGCTTTCATCATGGGATATGATGGGATCCTTTTCAAAAATGTGCTGGCAGGCCTGGTTCAGATGCCTCTGCTGGCGTTGTTTGAATATATGGTAATAATACCCATCATTGTATTGACGGGCAGGAAGGGAGGCAATTTTTTCGCGGGTGTCATTGCAGCGTTTGTTTATGGCTTCATAGGAATGTTCGCCAGTGGGGAATTACAGTATATTTATCCTGTTTCTGCGGTATTGGGACTGATAAATTACCGTGGATATGCGGAAGGGGTTCAGTGGAATATACCGCTTTGCGCGCTGAGTGTTTCCGTCATGCTGCTTGCGGGAGTTGTATTTTTGTTTATGAAGCCCAGGGCAGAAACTGCGGAGAAGAGAAGCAGGGAAAAGAGGGCAGTCCGTAAAAAAGGATGGTGACCGGCAGGGTGTTCCGGCGTTGTTTCTATCCGGCTTAAAAGACGGTATGAGGTGCTGTCCGTTTATCCCGCCGCTTTCTCCGTTTGTCTCACCGCTTTCGGTGTCATATCTTACAAGAAAAAATTATATTGGGATGGTATACTGTTTTTTACCTGTTGGTAAGAGTCAGCTGACCCTGAAGATGATGAAAAACGGAGGATACCATTACATATGGATAGCAAGCTGATATGGATTATTGTTGTTATTGCGGCTGCGGCTGCAGTCTATGTTTTTATGCGGGAGAAGATAAACCTGCGCAAGGCCGCCGACGGGGAGGACAAGGAACGGCTCAGGAAAGCCGTGGCCCGGGCTCTGCCGGGAGAGAGCGGCTATCAGGTGGCCTATGGTCATTTTGAAAAAGAGGCACACTATGGACGCAGGACCTATGTTACCTACTATTCCTATGCCCTTGCCTGTGACGCAGGCCGTATCTGGGTCATACCCCTGTCCTTTGATAAGGAGCTTATCCTGCCGGGGGAGCCGATCCTGATCACGGAAGATATATTGGGCGTCGCCGACGTCAGCATTAAAAAAGACAGGGAAGGCAGGATACGGCGTGTGGACTGCGCCCTGTATGATAAGAACGGCGCGTCCTTACTGGACTGTGTTGTGGAGGTGAACAACACCAGAAAGGACAGCTACCACCATGTGAATATCATTCAGGAGGAGGAATGTGCCCGGTTCGGCCGGTTAACAGGTGAAATAGCTGCCCGGATCAACCGGGGTAATGAGGAACTGCAGGCGCAGGTCCATGCAAGGGAGAACAGTGCACGCAAAGCTTCTGTTCTGGGAACCTTTGGCATTGTTTTCAGTATCATATTCCCTCCCGTCGGGCTTGTCCTGAGCATTATGGGATTACGTCATATTCAAAAGAGCAGCAGGGGTAAAAATGCGCTTAAGGCTTCTCTGATTCTGTGCCGGGCGGCCCTGGTACTCAGCATTATTTTTACATTTGCGGAGGCTGCATTCCTATTTATGAGTTCTTAGTAAAGAGCAGCCCCGGCAGGTGTAAATGAGGAAGAAGCAGAACAGCTGCGAAAGGGCTGTGTACTTGCTGGCAACGGAGAAGCGTCCAATAAAATAAAGTAGGTGTTCTCATATAAGTTATGATATAATTATCACTGCATTGAAGGATGTGTGAAGGGAGCCTCCCATGGGACTTATTTTATTGGTTGAAGACGAGCCGGGCGCAGCGGCACTTCTGCGCCGGTACATTGAAAACAGCTCAGATGGACACAGGCTTGCCGTATTCGGAAAGGCGGCAGAAGCCCTTTCCTTTGCGGCACAAAACAAGGTTGATCTATTCATTTTAGATATACAGCTTTTGGATTACAGGGGGACCGAGCTGGCAAGGCAGCTGCGGGCCCTGCCGGAATACCGGTTTACCCCGATCCTTTTCACCACGGAACTGGCCGGGGAGGAGCTGTCTGCCTACAGGGAAATTAAGTGCTACGATTTTCTGGTAAAGCCTTTTACGGAGGAGGAATTTCAAAAGACATTCCATGCGGCTCTTGAGATGGGGGCGCAGATGCAGGCGGTGCCTGAAATCCTTCGGATTGAGCAGAAGCAGTTTCTGTTTGAATACGAGATACGGAATATTCTCTACATTGAATCTTTTGGAAAAAGGCTTTTGATCCATACGGCACAGACCGGCGGAAGTGAAGTAACAGACCGGATTTCCGGTTACAGCCTTACAAAGCTTCTGAGTATGGTGCCGCAGGATCGTTTGCTGCAATGCCATAAAAGCTTTTTGATCAATCCGGTTCATATTTGTAAAATAGACAAGGCAAACCGCCTGCTTTACCTGAAGGAATGCGAAACCGCAATCCCGATTGGCGAGAAATATCAGAAAGCAGTGTTTGAGCGTGAAAAGCCATGACAATTTCTATCCTTTTCCAGAGCGTATTGGACGGGCTTCTCCTGTCGCTTTCCGGCTTCGGGCTGCTTGGCAGGTCCAGGGGAAAGCCGGATCGGCTGCTGCCGCTGCTGTTTGCCGGTGTCTGTCTGCTCTCCCGCCTGGGACTTGGGGAGCAGGAGACGGAAATGGCATATGCTGTGCTCCCGGTGGATCATATCGTCGCATTTCTGTTTCTTTTCCTCGGAGTGCTGTTATTAAACAGCCTGTGGTTTCAAAAGAGCGAGGGGCATACGCTCTTCGGCACGATTGCCGTCTTTGCGCTGTATCTTCTGCTGAGGGAATTCAGTTTACTGTTCCTGGCCCTGTGCGGCCTGACGGAGCCTGTATGGTATGTTTATGTGGGCCGGACTCTGTCCCTTTTCCTCCTGCTGGTGCTTTGGAGCACAGGGGTGCTCCGGTGGCTGAGGGAGAAGCTGGCGGACGGGGATCCTGTCATTTGTATGGTGTGCAGCAATACGGCGCTGCTTCTTTTGCTGCTGCTCCTCCTGTTCCGGTTTGACCTTTCCGCAATGCTTCTCCGGCTGCCGGTACCTGTGGG
>OBWV01000179.1_pt1 | contig 73854 bp, 54 predicted proteins | sample 1495351 | NCBI WGS metagenome assembly OBWV01 (sample SAMEA2580122, study PRJEB22360) | human gut metagenome | biome: human gut; feature: human-associated habitat; material: faeces | place: Denmark | collected 2008/2010 | reverse complement strand
AAAAAACTTTTTAAACATTTTTCACTTTATTTCTTGACATTTCTTAGCTGGACTTATGTAATAGTGTGTTATCCACAGGAATCATCTACTTACTTGATTCTAAATCCTGCAGACCATCAACGGCCAGCTGTGCATAAAGTGCACAGCCATATTTCAGGCCGGCTTCATCAATTAAAAACTTACCGCTGTGACTGGGATTCTGACCATTGGATCCCATAGAAATAAATACCCCGGGAACACGAGACGTATACTCAGAAAAATCCTCACTTCCCATAAAAGGCTCTATCGTCTGAAGCGGCTTTCCCAATAATTTTTCCGCGCTGTGTGCGGTTAAATCGACCAGATGATCATCATTCAGCAATACCTCTGTCCCTTTCTGATAATCAATAACTGCCCTGCACCGATAAGCCTCTGCCGTTTTCTGAACCAGCCGTTCTACCGTTTTCTGCAGCTGCAGATGCATTTGCTTATCATAACATCTTACCGTCCCTTCTAAAACCGCTTCTCCCGCCACCACATTATGGCTTCCGTCAGAACAGAAGGAACCGACAGAAATAACCAGGGGGTCAAATGCATTAAACTCGCGATGAATATCTGCGTTGAGCGTCATAACAATAGCGGCTCCGGCTAACGTCGCGTCAATCCCGGTATGCGGAAAAGCGCCATGACACTTTTCACCTGCAATCAATATTTTGAAGGTATCCGATGCAGCGAACATAGCACCTTTCCGGGTCGAAGCCACTCCAAGTTCATGTCCCCCAATATGAATTCCAAAAATACTGTCAACCCCATCCAGGCCCCCCTGCTCCACTACTGTTCTCGCTCCCTGCCCTATTTCCTCCGCAGGTTGAAAAATGAGTCTGACCGTTCCTTTCAGTAAATTACGATTTTTCTGCAGTAATTCGGCAGCGCCAATCAGCATTGCCACATGTGTGTCATGACCGCATGCGTGCATAACCCCTTCCTTTTTACTCTGAAACGGCAGCCCGGTTTCCTCCATAATGGGCAGTGCATCCATATCCGCCCGCAGCGCCACTGTTTTTCCTGTCTTTTCACCGGTTATCTCCGCAATGATTCCTGTCGGTAACAGGCGACGACAGGAAATACCCAGCGTATTCAATTCACTTACGATCCGATCCGTAGTTGCGTATTCTTTAAACCCCAGTTCCGGATTCTGATGGATATCCCGACGAATCCTGATAATTTTTTCTTCAATATTTTCTGCCTGTTCCAAAAAATTCATAGCTGGTTCCAGTCCTTTCCGAACTAATTCTGCAGCATCATCTGTAAAATCTCATTGTCTGCCGCTCTTAGGCCAACTCTTCCAAGCCTTGCGATATTTTTTACCGTAGTATCCACATTATTGGTAATCAGCCCTTCCCCAGGCAGGAATTTCTGTCCTTCACGGTACATTTCCAGTGCGAAAATCCCCGAGTCAACAGCAGCGGCAATTTTGGCCGCACAGGATGATTTTGCCCCGTCACATATCATTCCCGGAAGAACACCGCAGGCATTTGAAATCGTATATGCAATTTCTTCTTCACGCCCGCCGGTCAAGTACGAAATTCCACATGCCGCACCAATACCTGCACAAAGCGCACCACAAAAAGCAGAAAGCTTTCCAATTCCCTTTTTCAGATAAATCGCCACCAAGTCCGAGACAATAACAGCCCGGATAAGTTTTTCCCTTGATTGTTTCAGTTCATTGGCATATTCCGCCACCGGTACAACGGCGGTAATTCCCTGATTACCGCTTCCACATAGTACAACCACAGGCTTAACCGAGCCGCTCATACGTGCATCCGAACCTGCTGTAGCTTTTGCCCTTGCTCGCACCCGGACATCATTTTTATCATATTGTGACAACAGCGTTTTCCCGACATTTGCCCCACAATTTTCCTGAAGTCCTATTTCGGCAATCTGCGTATTATAATCAATCTGCCTGGAAATCATTTCTTCTATCTTTAACAATTCTACCTGATCGGCAAAACAAACTATTTTAGGTATTGTGATTTGGAACAGGGCTTTTTCATCGTCATTTCCGTTTTCATTCCCATCTTTTTGATAAAGCACTTTTCCATTCTTTTCCATATAAATAAAGTTTGTATGTTCATCTGCAATGATTACGCTGGCATGTTCTTTACCTGAAATGACCTCCGTGCAGATTTCAAATACCCTTCCGCTGTCTGAAAGTTCAACCTCCACAGTATGATGTTCCAAATAATCAGCAATTGCTTTTCTCTGCACATCCGATACGTCCTTTAATATCTCCAGACTTTTCTGTGTATTGCCGACAATAATGCCGGCGGCGGCAGCAGCCTGAATACCAATCATTCCTCCGGTATTCGGTACAATAACGCTTTTTGCGTTTTTTACGATATTTCCACTCACCCGAACTGTTATTTTATCCGGAATACAACCCAATATTTCCGTAGCTTTTGCAGCAGATAACGCGATTGCAATCGGTTCTGTACATCCAACCGCCGGTATCAGCTCTTCTTTTAAAATTCTGATAAAAGCTTCAAAATAAACTTTCATTATTATTCTACTTTCCACTGCTCGTATTTCCAGTTTTTCAAGCCAAATGGGCTTGTATCTACGTTGGAAATCCGTTTGTTATAAACAAATGTCTGCATTTTATAGTACAAATAAATCATCGGGCTTTCTTCCATCTGCCATTTCTGAATCTGTTCGCTAAGCTGATACTGTTCCTCAAATGTCAGGGAAGTCTTAATGTTTTTGTACGCTTCATCATATTTCGGATCTGTCATCTGATTCCAGCCATCAATCCAATAATAAAAATGTTCATTATTCGGATCGAATGGCGTCCCAGCAGAACCCATAAGTGCAAAATCACATTCGTTTCCGTTCAATGCGGCACTGATCGTAGCCATATCCGCCTGGATTACTTCCAGTTTAATTCCTGCCTGCTGGAATTGCTGCTGCAATACGGTACAGGCAGTAACACGGGCCTGCTGGTCGGACTGAACATGGACCGTATAGGTTTTGTTAAAATCAAATCCTGCATCCTTCAGCATCTGAACGCCTTTTTCCAAATCATATTCATATGCCATATCTTCTATCGCAGGCGAATAGAATGGATGGCCCTGTTCCTTATTGAACATAGCAAGGGCCGGTTTTGCGTATTCTCCGAATGCCCCTTTGGCAATCATGTTCTTGTCAATGATATAATTGAGCGCCACTCTTTGTTCCTGAGTGAATTTCTTATTATTAATCAACAGATGATCATGTGCAAAACCTTCGCAGACCACCACCTCCAGATTCGGATCTTCTTTTGCCATTTCAAAGTCATTGGAAGATAATACATTGGAATAAAGCAGGATATCAACATCCCCGGATTTCAAAGCGGACAGCATCGCGGAAGATGACACCACTTTTACTATCAAACGATCAAAGTCCGGAGCTCCCAGATAATAATCTTCATTTGCTACATATTCAAAACGTTCTCCATCAATATAGCTGTCAAATTTAAACGGGCCATTTCCTACCGGATTTCGCCAGAACTCAGCGGATTCCAGTTCTTCGAACGGTATATCCTTCAACAGATGAGATGGCATAATATAAGTACGATAGTAGCTTTTCATGAAAAGTTCCAGATTCATAGGCGAACTCAATGTGAATTCTACTGTTTTATCATCTATCGCCTTGATTCCGACTTTATCAAAGCTTTCCAGGCAAATTGAGGTAGTAGGATCGACTCCTGCAAGGCTGTAAAAATTCCTTTCACCACTCCAATCAGGGTTGGTAACAACAGAAGCCGTCCAGATAACGTCTTCCGCCGTTACAGGAGTCCCATCATGCCAGTTCGCTTCCGGATGGATTTTAACTGTAACAACAGTGTTATCATCATTGATGCTCCAACTGGAAAACAGGCGAGGTTCCAGTTCTCCGGTTCCGCTGATTGTAATACATTGATCATACATAGGTGTGGTAAATGCCTGCTGTACGTCTTTTGTCGGCCACATAAACTGGCACATGGACATCCATGGACTAATTACACCCGCGGTAACAACTTTTTCTGCTCCCGCTTTTTCCTCCTTCACTTCTTCTGTTTCTGTCTTTTGCACAGCAGCATCTGTTCCATCTGCACTCTTGCCGTTTGGTGCCGAGCCACAGCCTGCTATGAGACTTACAAGCAAACACAATACTAAAATAATACTACTCTTTTTCTTCATCCTTTTATTCCTTTCCCCTGATATTCAATTTCAACACTATTTTCTCAAAAACCGTATGTACACTCACGATATGTACTCCTTTGCAATCGTCTCCCTCCTTCCCCCATTTAATCATACCGCGAGATTCTTTTTCCCTTTAAATCTAATCATATAAATGACAGGCTGCCTGATGTCCTATACCACAATCTTTCAGTGTCGGACATTCCTTTCGGCAGCGTTCTGTCGCATACCGGCAGCGGTTATGAAACCGACATCCGGTCGGCGGAAAAATGGGGCTGGGAATATCTCCCGTCAGAATAATCCTTTCTCTCTTACTCCCAACATCCGGTATCGGAATTGCGGAGATTAAGGCCTGTGTATATGGGTGCAGCGGTTCTTCATAGAGCCTGTCCACATCTGAAATTTCAACTATCTGTCCCAAGTACATGACCGCAATCCGATTGCTTATATGTTTTACGACACTGAGGTCATGAGAAATAAACAGATATGCCACACCAAACTCATTTTGAATATCCCGCATCAGGTTTAATATCTGCGAACGGATAGAAACATCCAGCGCGGATACCGGCTCATCACAAACAATAAACCCGGGATTGGAGATCAGCGCTCTTGCAATCACAATTCGCTGCCTTTGTCCACCGGAAAATTCGTGTGGATATCTGTACAGATATTTTGAGTCCAATCCGACAACGGACATTATTTCCTTTACACGCTGTTCCCGTTCCTCTTTACTCCCTGTATTAAAAACATCCAGCGGCGCTTTTACTGAATCCATAATCGTCATTCTCGGATTCAGAGAAGAATATGGATTCTGAAAAACCATCTGCATCTTTTTGCGCATTTGACGGAGTTCCTCACCCTTTAAGGCCTGCATCGAAGTCCCATTATATTCTACCGTTCCGCCAGTCGGTTCAATCAGGCGCAGTATACATCTTCCAAGTGTAGATTTCCCGCAGCCGCTCTCTCCTACCAGTCCAAGAGTTTCACCGCTTTTAATTTCAAATGACGTATTATCTACTGCTTTCAGAAAAACATTGCGCTTTATTCTGAAAGTCTTGGTCAGGTTTTCCACTTTTACCAATGTATTGTCATTTCCCATACCATCACTCCCCTACCGTGTTTTCATATTTCCAACAGTTTACCTGATGGTTTTCACCATACATATCTGAAATGGTATACATAGGAGGAATTTCTTCTTTACATTTTTCAGTTGCTTCCTGGCATCTGGAACAAAATCTGCACCCCTTCATCCCCTTATGAAGCTTTGGAACCGTCCCGGTAATTGAATACAAACGCTCCACCTGCCTGTCCAATCGGGGAATGGAATCAAGCAGTCCTCTGGTATAAGGATGAAGCGGATTTCTGAAAATCTGATAACTGTTGCCGAACTCCATAGTATTTCCGGCATACATTACCATAACCGTATCTGCAATATCCGCAACTACCCCCAAATCATGGGTAATCATAATAATGGAAGTATCAATTTCATCCTTGAGTTTGAGCATCAAATCCAGAATTTGTGCCTGGATAGTCACATCCAGCGCTGTTGTCGGCTCATCCGCAATCAGAACCTTCGGGTTACAGGAAAGTGCCATCGCAATCATTATTCTCTGGCGCATACCACCGGACAGTTCATGTGGATATTCATGAAATCTCTCATAAGGCGAAGGGATTCCCACCTTTTCCAATAAGGAAACTGCCCGTTTCTTTGCTTCTTTTTTATCGACCCCCATATGTCTGCTTATTGTTTCCGTCAATTGCTTTCCAATCGTAAATACCGGATTCAGTGACGTCATGGGATCCTGGAAAATCATTGCTATATCTTTTCCTCTGATATCACAAAGCTCTTTATCCCCCAGCGTTGTTAATTCCTTTCCCTGCAGCTTGATGGAACTTCCTTCCATAATCCGCCCCGAATTTTTTGGTATCAGATTTAAAATAGAAAGGCTGGTTACGGATTTCCCACAGCCGCTCTCCCCTACAATGCAGAACACTTCTTTTTCATGCACATCAAAGCTAATGCCGTCAACGGCGGGAACAATACCCTCTTTGCCGTCAAAATAGGTTCGTAAATTCTTTACCGATAAAACCACATTTTTACTCATATTAACCCCTCATCAGACTTTCATTTTTGGATCCAGTGCATCCCGCAAACCATCTCCGATAAAATTGATAGACAGTACCGTGACTACCAGACACAAGCCTGCCGGCATCCACATCCACCAATTATTTGTCAACACACTCAACGATTGAGCCGCATACACCATGTTTCCCCACGAAGCCTGCGGAGGCTGAATCCCGACACCCAGAAAGCTTAACGATGATTCCGTAACGATTGCCCCGGCAACGCTTCCGCTGAACGCCACCAAAAGAGGTGCCACTGAATTGGGCAGAATATCCTTGAAAATGATTCTGGATGTCTTCGTTCCGATTGCTTTGGCCGCTTCCACATATTCATTTTCCTTGACGGAAATAACCCGCCCATATGCCAATCTGCAGAATCCGGGCCAGCCCAACAGTCCGATTACTACAATAACAGTCCATGCGCTCGATCCCACCATCGCAACAATAAACATTGCCGCAATCATCATAGGAATCGCCATAAATATATCGGTAATCCGGAGGATAACCGGCCGAACGGCATTTTCCATATATCCGGCCAGAAGCCCCAGCGGGATTCCGATCAAAGCTGAAATAATCGCTGATGAAATACCAATCAGCAGTGACATTCTTCCGCCTTCCAACAAACGTGCAAACACGTTTCGTCCTACTTCGTCGGTTCCCAACAGCATTCCCCCGCCAGGAGCCGCATAGAAGGAAGGTGTAATCATGTTGGGATCCAGCTTTAAAAATACAGGCAATACAATGACCAAAATAATTTCTGACAATATAATAACAGTTGCTGTCATTGCCAGTTTATGCCTGGTAAAGTTCCTGGCGACATCTCTCCAATGTGAATCTTTCCGAACATCCATATTTTTTTTATTCTGAAATAGCACAGCCCCACACTCCCCATTACGTATTTTTATGTATATCAGACGCGTACTCTCGGATCAATCAATCCATAAATAATATCAACTAACAGATTTACCAGCATAATGCCAATCGTAATATATAGCGTTATCCCCATTATCGCCGGATAATCCCTAAATTTGATGGATGTCATTAATAACGTCCCCATTCCCGGCCATCCGAAGAGCTGTTCGGTAACGATAGCGCCGCCAACCAGCGTAGTAACCGTCAATCCGGCAGAAGTAACGATAGGTATCAACGCATTTCGAAATGCATGCTTCAGCAGAATAACGTTTCTTTTCATTCCCTTTGCCCTGGAAACCAAAATGTAATCTTCTCCCAAAACTTCTAACATCGCGCTGCGTGTCTGCCGGATATTGGAACCAGACAACGTAACCGCCAGGACCAGAACCGGCTGTATCATATGCCGGAGGATATCTCCCAAATCCGCTGCCGCCGCATTGGTATACATCCCCGAATTGGGCAGAATTCCCAGCCGCACCGAAAATAGGTAAATAGATATTAATCCCAGGAAAAATGCAGGCATTCCTGATCCCAAAAACGCCATCCCGGAAGCGACATAATCAATTACGCTGTATGGCTTCCAGGCCGCCAGTACTCCCAGAGTTGTACTGATAAGAAGAGAAACCGCAAGAGCAAGACCTGCCAATAATAATGTCGGTCCGATCCGCTCTCCAATCATTTCAGCAACGGGCTGGCCGGAACGGAAGGAATTTCCCAAGTCACCTTGCAGCGTGGAAACCAGCCAATTCCAATACCGAATCGGCAGCGGTTCATTTAATCCAAATTTTTCAGTTAATTTTGCAATCTGTTCCGGTGTTGTTGATTCATTTATATAGGCATCCACCGGAGTTCCCGGAATCAGGCTGGAAAGCAGAAAAATGATCAATGATACACCCAGCAGAATAGGAATCATAAATAAAATTCTCTTTCCGATATACTTTAACGTCTTTATCATATTACACCCCACCTATCCTCGTACTTGTTCATAAACCAAATCAATAGCACGGGCAATTCCTATGCTCTCATTCAATGGCATAATCGGGCTTTCTTTTTTTCCCATCCTGATACAGTCCTCTGCATGTTCTATTTCAAACTGCAGTCCCGGCTCTTCATACAAAAGTGAAATTCTCTTTTCTTCTCCCCCACACGGTTTGATAATAGCGGTATCCGGATGGATAAATTCAGGTATCACAACTGTTCCCTTTTCAAACGCGATATTTGCCATACACTGAGACTCACCTTGAAAGCCCGTATAAATCTCTGCCGTACAATCTTTCGGGAAACGAAACAGAGCTGCCGTACGAAGATCAACCTCATTTTTCATTTGAGCAATTGCCTTAATTTCATCAGGGAGACATCCAAATACCATACAGGCATATGCCAGAGGATATATTCCGGCGCTTCGCATGCATCCTCCGCCCAGATCACGCCGGAAGAATCGATAATCTTTATCATAAGGATACTCAAAGGAGAAATCCGCATTAACATTTACCGGCTTTCCAAACTCTTCCGATCGTATAAATTCCATCAGCCACTTGTTGATTGGGAAAAAACGAGTCCACATTGCCTCCATAAGAAAAACCTTATTTTTTCTCGCCGCATATACTAACGCCTCGGTCTCCTCAAAAGACATCGCCATTGGTTTTTCACACAACACATGTTTTCCATGTTCCAGTGCACTCATAGTATGTTCAAAATGTACAATATGAGGTGTTGCCAGATATATAACCGATACACTGCTTTGTTTGTACAGCTGTTCATAATCTGTATATCTCTCTTTGATATTCCATTTGTCGCAAAAGGCATCCAGCTTTTCTCTGTTCCGTCCGTAAGCTGCCAAGACTTTCACATCAGGAATATGCTGAATTGCCTTCATAAAGACATTTGCAATGTTCCCTACTCCAACTACAGCCCAATTCATATAATTCACCTCCATTACAGCATAAGCTGCTTTCATCCGATGCAAATGTTCCTTACTGTTTTATTCCCTGTATCCTCTCCTTATCTTTCCAATGGCATTAAATCCGGTCTCTTGCAGCAGGTTTCCAGCGTGATTTCACGGTGCTCATCACTGCTGGTATGAATCTTTTCCATAATTTCCAGGACATGCAGTGCCAGCTTTCCGCTTGCACGATGATTGGTTCTTCTCTCCTGAATACATTTTGCCATATCAGCCAGCCCGATTCCGCGGCTGTCTTCACTTTCTTCCGTGAGCAGCGGATAACGCCTGAATTCCTCGTCAAAATATTGCTTCAGCAGAATCTCTCCTCCGAAAAAATTCGGATCAGGTACTATTAAACTTCCTCTCGTTCCATGAATCTCAATCCTGGGCAGGGAAGACCCCCATATATCAAAAGAGGTCACAATATTTCCCACCGCCCCGTTTGAAAAGCGAAGAAGCGCGCTCACATGCGTAGGAACTTCCACATCAATGATCTGACCATATTTCGGCTGACTGGTGATACGGCGTACAGCGGCACAGGATGTATTCATACCAAACACACTCTTTATACTTCCCACAAGATTAATCAGAGCGGTCAAATAATAAGGACCCATATCAAACATCGGGCCTCCTCCAGCTTTATAAAAAAACTCAGGATTAGGATGCCAATTCTCACTCCCGTGACAAACCATAAAAGCTTCCGCACTAAATACATTTCCCAGCAGCCCTTCATCAATTATTCTGCGGCAGGTTTGAATTCCTGCACCTAAGAAAGTATCGGGCGCACAACCAATAAGCAATCCTTTTTCCTCCGCCAATTCTACTAACTTCTTTCCTTCCTCAAATTTTTGAGATAACGGTTTTTCCACATAAACATGTTTTCCTGCTTCCAGCGCATGTTTACTGAGTTCATAATGGAAGAGCGGTGGTGTCAAATTAAGTACTATATCAACTTCAGGATCTGCAATGATTTCCTCAAAGGTCATAGTCTTTTCGATCTTATACTTGTCTGACTTTATTTTGGTATTCTCTTCATTCAAATCGGAGATGGCATATACCTGCAGATGAGGATGACTTGTTGTCAGATTCTTCAAATAGATATCGCTGATGTTTCCACAGCCTGCAATTGCAACATTGATTTTTTTCATGCCGTTTTCTCTCCCCGTATTAATCTGATAGTTTAAAAAGTTTTTTGCTCTATGTAGAATATTATATACATATCTTATGGTTTTTCTTTACCCGAGCGGCCTATCATTATACAAAAACAGCTTTTTAAGATGTTAAATATTACTTTCTTCTGCTAAATCATGTTATAATATACTATATTAGTGTAGAAAGGAATATTAGTATATGGCAATTTATTACAATCATCTGCTGCAGGCGGATCGGAATAAATATGAATCAATATTCTATACTATAGGTGTCATTGAAACTGCCTCACATATACATCATGAAGCAGAAATGGCTATGGTACAGCAGGGACGGTTAAAAATAACTATTGATGATGTTTCCTATTCCGTTTCAGAAGGCGGAATGTTTTTCGTCAATCCTATGTCCGTCCATTCCTTTGAAGCGGAAGCTCCGTATGCCATTCTCACTTTTTTAGGATTTAAATATAATTTTTTCAAGAACTTGTTCCCATCAACCCAAGATCATAAAATTTCTTTTTTTGTGCCTGACTACTCGGTGACTACACCTCTGATTGACAAAATCCGTACATTAATGTTCACTATTTACAAGAACTTCATTTTTGATGATGAAAGGCACAATATTGCCGCACATTCAGCCGCTTTATTAATATCATTAATCCTTCGGGATAATTTTTCTTCAAAAAGTGAATCGATCGATGCAAACGAAACCATGCAAAACAACCGAAACTTCAGAATTACGGAATATATCAGCAATAACTTCGATAAAGATATTAATATCCATTCACTGGCTGAGCATATACATCTTTCCAGTTCTTATATTTCCCATTATTTTAAGGACACCTTTAAAGTTTCTTTTAATCAATATTTAACTACCTTTCGTATTTTAAATGCAAAGTATCTGCTGTCAGCCACTAATCTTCCGATAACTGAAATTGCTTTTCAATGTGGATTTGACAGCAGTACTGACTTTTCCCGCGTATTTAAAAAATTTGAGGGAATTACGCCGTCCGCACATCGTAAACTCCGGTTCAACAATACCTTTTTCAGTCCAAATGACAGTGGAAATGTTTATACGACCCGCAGTGGTTTTTATGTTGCATTTTCTCCGAAGCAGCATGTAAAACTACTTCAGGAATTCTTAAAAAAAGCTTCAATAAATCAAGAGGTCTTCGATTTTTTTACGACTAATTTATGATTCCTCTTAAATTTATAAAAAATGCGGGAAATATAGTATTCTATATTTCCCGCAGCATGCGATTCCTATTAAATTTTTTAATTCTTCCTGGAAACTTACCGTCAATCAGAGTAAAATATGAAACTGGAAATCAAAAAAGCGTTCAAACGCCTGCGCCTTCATATGCTAAATCCCTGATTAACGGATGGAACACTTTCCCGCAAATTGGAAAATTCATCACATGCTGGGCATAAAAAATACTGATATGATTTACCGGATCAATGCAGACATAAGCTCCCGCTGCTCCGCCCCAGCCGAACTCCCCTATTGGGCCGCGCCCATTTTTAGCGTTAATTTTTACACGGACGCCCAAACCGTACCCATACTCCGTTCCTTCCTGTATCTGGACATCTCTGAGTGCCTGGCCGGTAGTAACGCAGGAAGAGAACATTCCAACAGTTTTTTCCTTTAAAATTCTTTTTCCATTTGCACCCTCACCGCCGCATGCAAGTGCATCGATTACTTTGCTGTAACCTGAAACAGTTCCGATAAGTCCTGCACCGCCGCTCTCATAATTTTCGGTAAACTTATAGGATTCATCCCGCCTGCAGGGAATAATGCAATTTGTTTTTGCATCATACTCATAGATTACGGAGAGCCTTTTTTCCTGCGTTTCATTCATGGAAAATACCATATCATCTGTTATATCCAATGGTTCAAAGATATATTTATGCAAGTAATCACTGAATTTTTCTTTACTGACAACCTCTGCCACCGCGGCAAGCACATCATGGGCCAGCGAATAATGCCATCTGGCCCCAGGTTCGTAAATTAACGGCATAGCCGCTATTGCTTCAATCAATTCCCTGGTTGAGCCTTTTCCTTTTGTCTTAATTTGTGCTTTCTTTATAGCCTCCGATGCAACATCATAAGTCATGCCTCCCATCATGGACATCAAATCAATAATTCTTATCTGGCGTTCGGAATAATGGCACGCATCCGCCTGTTCAGGATATTTAAGAAGATGAGGCGGTAAGGTATCATCAAACTCATTCGCTGTACGCATGACCTCATATTCCGGAAGATATTTGTATACAGGATCATATAAGTGTATTATTCCTTTCTCTATTAACTGCATAACCGCAGTGCAGGTGATAATCTTGGTGCAGGAATAAAGGTAATACATATCATTATCGCTTACTGCTGTCTTTCCCTCATAATCTTTATGGCCGGTCATATGCCTGAAAATAATCTCATGATTTTTTGTCACTATGCAATCCGTACTTTTTACACCGTAAGCCGGCTCAAGAGAATCCAAAAAATCGGTTAATTTCGTAAAATCCATAATCTACCTCATATGCTTCTTTCTTCTTAGCAGCAATTTTATCTCATTTCTTCCTGCCGTTTACGCCCGCAGCCGGACGGAAATGTGTCTACATAATTAATATGTTGTGCTTCTTCCTTGGTAATATCCAGCTGCTCCCAGTCAATTGTCTTTTCGTAGCCTGCATAATCACAGATTCTGATTCCGCATAAAAGTCCATCTTCCCCCCGTTCATATGCCGCAATGCCCGATATGGCAATCCGGTTCCTCTCCTGCTGTCCTGCATGCGAGATTACATGTACCCATTCAAGTACGCATGTTCTTCCGTTATCCGTTATAGTCTCATACCGCATAGCGACACATCTTGGAATATAAGCTGCAGCGCTTTCGTAAAAAGCCCGGAGATCTTCCGTTCCGTCATTATCCCGTTCCCCGTCCGCAGGCGCATATCCCCCAAATTTACAAGAAGGGCTGATACATCTTAAAACTCGTTCCACATCAACTGACGGCATATGATGAAGACCTGCATAATACTCTCTTACGGCACCCGTCAAAAGATCCGGATCCCCCATTTCTAAATATGCTGACTTAAATATAGGCCGACGATATGCCTGCAGGCCCGGTACATATGTATGATGGCAATAAATCCGTACTTCATCGAGCTCCTGTTTTGTTCTTAAATCAGCTACAAGAATCATAGGAACCTGTTCCAATTCGTTATCAATCTCAAAATTGACTTCAAATTCCAGTACTGCCCGCCCATTTGCTATTGTTTGTACAGCCGGTACCATAAACGCCGAGGCCGCATGAAAGCGGGCCAGAAAGCCCTGGGAGAATTCACGGATTCCCGAAAGCCCTTCAAATCTCCCATAGGGCGCATCAACCGCACTTTTTTTCTTCCCAAATAATTTTTCATCCCGGAACAATGACAATACATGTTTTGTATCTCCATCGCAGACTGCCTTCATAAAGCGAAATTCCGGTGAGCTTGCATCAACAGGGTGTTCCTCTCCTGCAAAAAACCGGACGAGAGAACTCCTTTTTCTAATTTTCATCCTATCCACCCTTTTCATTATAAACTATATTATTATATTGCCTGTAACACAAAGGTACCTTTGCAGGCCGCCGTTTTCCACGGCGGCCCGGCATAAATACAGTTATATACCATTAGCTTCCAGGAATTCCTTGAACTGTTTGTTTTTTTCAGCAATAATATTGTCAATACCCGCCGCTTTCAATTCTTCATTGAATTTCGTAAGGTATTTATCCACATCAACCTCCCCGTAAATCAAAGCAGAGCGGTATTGGTCAATAATCATCTGGCAGGCTTTAACCTGATCATATACTTCCGTATTGTCAAAGACGAATCCCATAGCATTTGAAAACCGGGAGCTTTCATCGAACCAACATTTTTCCATGTCCGTATAATATGTTGACATAGTAGTATTGTAAGGAATACTCAGGCACTGATTCGGATAGAACCAGGGCGCGGATAAATTCCATCCGACCGTACTGTCATCTACGCCATCCGCAAGCACTGCACATCCATTATCATTTACCTGATATGTGACTCCTTCGATGCCTAAGGTGAAAAAGCGGCACACTTTTTCATCTGTCATCATAAGATTAAGAAGCTTCATCGCCGCATCGGGATTTTTACAGAGCGAAGAAATACACCAGCCGTTATATATACATGAATTTGTTCCGACGTAATCATTTAGCTTAAAAAGTACAAAATCTCCGTCCCCTGTGGAACCCTGTCCCTGCAGCAGCGACCTGACGTATTCCAGGGAATAACCGTCCACCCATCCTCCGCTTGTCACATTATCCGCATATAAGGTACCTGTTGGTACTGTATTCTCAGGATCGGCAGGTACCATCCCGTTTTCGTTATACCACCTGGTCTGCTCACACCATGCCCTGAAAGCATCGCTCTCATAATAATTAATAATTTCCGTCTCACCTACTCCACGATTCATTAACACACCAAGCCAGTAATCATCCCCCAGATTATCCACTCCAAGTAATGATAACGGCGCCATGTCTCCCCACCATGCCTGATCCGGAAACGCTTCTTCCGCTTTTATTATAATTTCATTTAATTCATCTAAAGAAATTTCCTGTCCATCCATATCTGCCACGCCTATTTCCTCTGCGACAGACTTTCTTAACATATATGTACAAAAGTTTCCGAAGCTATCAGCATTTGGCAACGAATACTGTTCCCCGTTAATCTGACATGTCAGATATACAGGTTCAGGGAACATGCTCCAAAGCTCCGGATATGTATCCTTATATCCTTCAAGCGAAATAACCTGATCATTTTTTACCAGAGAATCAACACTTGAATAAAACCTCCAGCAAAAAAGGTCAATCGGATTATCGTTATCCGTTAACAGCATCGTTAAATTATTGCTGCGGTCTCCCCAGGAATTAACGATAAACTCAGCCTGGACTCCTGCATTGATGGATACCAGATAATCATTCAACGCTTTCTGTACCTCATCCTTCCGATCCAGCATATCCGTGAAGCTTAAGACATCTACAGAAATGACCGGCCAGTCAGACGGATTCACAGATACTTCCGGGGACTCCGCTTTGTTTACATTACCATCCGCCCCGGATGAGCTGCCTTTAGCGGAATCGGCAGTATCGGCGTTCCCACACGCAGCCAGTGAAACCATCATTACAATGCCCAATAAAATTGCCAAAATCCTCTTCATACTTTTCCCTCCTAGTTTTTAAATTAACTACTATGTAAAAGGATCTGTAATTACTCATCCTTTAACACCACCTATAACAATACCCCGAATAAAAAACTTCTGAAAAAACGGATAAATAATGAGTACGGGAATTACAGCAATAACAGCAATGGCCATTCTTACACCCAGCGTTGGAATTCCTTTTGAGAACTGCAGGCCTATGGATGTATTAACGTTATCTTTTAAAAACTGGACACTGGAAGCCATTGAATTCAGGACATTCTGAATTGTATATAATTCCTTTTTCCGCGTCAGATAATACAGGCCGTTAATCCAGTCATTCCAATAAGCAAGTGCAGAAAAAAGGCCCACCGTCGCTATCATCGGTTTAGACAGCGGCACAGCAATACGAAATAAAATATCAACCTGGCTGCAGGAATCCATTTCGGCAGCTTCATTAATTTCCTGAGGAATATTGGTTGAAAAATATGTCCTCATCAAAATTATATTAAATGCATTCAGCATTAAATTGGGACAGATTAAACCAAAGACCGTGTTACTGACTTTCATTACCTGGCTCCAGATAATATACGAGGGCACCATCCCTCCCGAAAAAAGCATGGTAAAGAATACAAAAAACGATATAAAATTTCTTCCTGCCAGGTCTTTTTTAGACAGAAGATATCCCATTGACATCGTAAGAAATACATTTGCAGCAGTACCGGTAATTGTTACCACAATGGTCATTCCATATGCCTTTGCAATACTTGCTGAAGCCATAAAAAGATACTTATATGCTGCAAAGTCTATCTTCTTCGGCAAAAAAGAATAGCCGCTCTGGTTAATTACCGCTTCTTCTGTAATAGAAGAAGAAACTAACAGTATAAATGGCACCACCGCAGTAATGCATAAAGCTATCAGCACAATATTAGCTAATAAACAAAAACGCTTTCCGTTTCCAGCCATAATTATAATCTCCTCCGGTTAAATTATATTAGAACAGTGCGCTGTCAGGCTCAACTTTACGGACAATTGAATTTGTAACCAATACAACGATAAATCCCAGTACCGACTGTAAAAATCCTGCTGCAAGCGACCTCCCTATATCATGATCAGTCATTAATGCCCTGTAAACAAACGTATCAATTGTTGTCGTCACCTCATATAGCATGCCGGTATCCTGAGGCACCTGATAAAACAAACCAAAATCAGTAGAAAACATCCTTCCAAGCGACATAATAACCAAAATAATAACCGTCGGCTTTAATAGAGGTAACGTTATCTTTTTTATCTGCTGCCATGCGGAGGCGCCATCAACGACGGCAGCTTCATATAAAGATTTGTCAAATCCGATAATTGTTGCAAAAAAAACAATACTCTGGAATCCAAAACTCCTCCACATCTGGACAAAAACCAGGATAAACGGCCATGCTTCAGGCGTAAGGTACCAATCTATTTTTTGTCCTCCTAATGGTTCGATAATACCTTTATTAATAAAGCCATTTTCATTGGAGAAAAAAGCGAAAACAAGATAGCCAATCAAAACCGTGCTGACAAGGTAGGGTATCAATATCAGAATCTGGTAAATCTTCTGCGCCATTACATTGCGTACTTCATTTAAAAGTATGGCTGTAAAGACAGCAATTGCTGTACCAAGAAATATAAATACCAGATTATATAAAATAGTATTTCTGAACATAATGCCCGCCCATTTTGAGCCAAAAAGATATGTAAAATTTTTAATGCCATTCCAATCACTGCCGAAAATACCCTTTGCAAAGCTGTAATTTTTAAAGGCAAGCACCAGACCAACCATGGGCATATAATTATTGATAACCAGATATGCAAACGCCGGTAATGCCAAAAGATACAAAAAACGATATTTGTATAAACTTTTTCTGTTTCTGTTCATTTTTCTTCCCCCTTTCAAATCTCTGTATAAATCATAAAAGAGACCGGGTTAATAAAATACAAAAAACCCGACCTCTTTTATGGCATTTTAAGACTACTTATTTTTTCCTGTATTCAGTGGGAGTGCACCCTGCAATCTGCCTGAAGCTTCTGGTAAAATTACTATAGCTGGAATACCCGACTCTTTCTGAGATAAGCGTAACTGACAGATCTGTCGTTTCCAAAAGAACCTTTGCGGCTTTTATTTTTTCATTAGTGATATATCGTTTCAAGCTTAACCCGGTGCTTCTTTTAAATATTCTGCTGAGATATTCCTGATTCAGGCCAACCAGCTCCGCAATGGAACCAACCGACAAATCCACATCAATATTTTGATGTATATAGCGGATAACGCTTTGTATCATATTTTCATCAACCGTTTCAACACGTTCGTATAATTTTTGAATGATGCAATTAAATGCGTTGCTGAAGTCACTTACATGATGATAACAATACATAAAATCATAATAAGACAAATCTTCATCAAAAACTTCTGTGCTCTTTACATTATTGTCTGACATATAATGGAAAAACAATTCCGTAATTTCCTGATGAAACCTCATCATAAATTTTTCATTTATTTTATTGCCCGCCGATTGGTGATGAAGATAATTCAACACGCTCTTCTTAAAATCGATAAGCCGATTCTGATTTAAAAGTGACTGCCAGGAAGTAAGCTGTAAATCAAAGGAATAGCCTGAGGTTAAATTTCCTTTCGTTTCCCCGGCAAGTATAACCCGGCTTGAATCCTGGACATTATTAGCCTGTGCATGTAAAATTTTTTGATACATTTCACGAAGCTCCTCTTGTAAGCAGTAGTCTCCGCAATAAACAGCCACCTCCGTTTTCAGAAGCTTTTCAAACATGTACCTCAGGTTTTCCAGTTTATTTATTACAATCGCCAATTCCGGCTTATTTTCCTGATGAAACAGCAAAAATCCAATAAAGCTTCCTTCAGCGTCATTCTGAAGGTTAATCACAATTCCCGCACTAAGAGAGCTCATAATCTCTTCAAGGATGTTGTAATATATCCCTCTTAAAAAGGAGTGTTCTTCTTCCTTCCATAAGTATCCTGATTTTAATATTTGGACAGAAAATAATAAATACTCTGTCTCTTTTTCCGAAATTTTCACATGCATATCAAGGAGCCGCTTTAAATAATCCTCATTATCCGTTAAGTTCCGCAGATAACGCACCACATTTACATCCAGAATATCCATTTCCTTATCCCGGAAAAATGAACCTGTTGACAACAGTTCTTTATTTTTCTGTTCTATTGCAATTTGCGATTTTGCCCGTTCGACAACATTTTTGAGTTCTGTCTTTTCTACCGGCTGCAATATATAGTCAAAACTTTGTATTGATATTGCTTCTTTCATATATTCAAAATCTGCGTGCGCGGTCAGAAAAATCACTTTACTGTCCGGGCACTTTTGCAGAGCCCATTTTGCAAAGCAAATTCCATCCTCATTTGGCATGACAATATCACACAGAAATATTTCATATACTTTATTTTTTACAAATATACGTGCCTCTTCCGCACTATACGCTATATCAAGGAGATCCTTATCCTCATTCATTTCCGAAAGCTGTGAAAAGACTGAATTTGCAATTATCGGTTCATCATCAATGATAAGTATATTCATCTAATATCCCACCTAAAGTAATTTCTGTAACAGCGCCCCCAAATGCCGCATTATAAAAATAAATTTTAGCATTTTCTCCATAGTATAGTTTGATTCTATATTTCAGATTTTCAATTCCCACATGTTCACTGTGATACTCAAATTCAGTGACAGGTTGATTCAATACCTCCAGATACTCCGACGGATAGCCATCACCATTGTCTGAAATCCTTATAAAAAGCGATCTTTTACCTGTATCCTCCGTAACAAAACGGATCATCACACCTACATTTAAAAGCAGCCCTCTTTTCACTACATATTTAATCGAATTCTCAACAAAAGTCTGAATGGCAAGGACAGGAATCGGAACCGCCATAACTTCTTCTCCGGCCTCTATATCCAGGATAACTGGTATGCCGGCTTTAAGGGTATAAATTTTACAATATTCCCTAACCTCGTTCACTTCCTCCTCTACCTTTACCAGGTGCCTCTGATTTTGAAAAACATAACGGAAATGTGATGATAACGAATAAATCAAATCCTTTGCCGCTTCACTCTTCCTGTTTTCAAGAAGCGAATCAATAGTATTTAAACAGTTTAAAAAAAAATGTGGATTAACCTGAAGCTGGTAATATTGAAGCAGTGCATTATTCGCCCGGATCTGCTCCCGGTATTTCTCTTCACGAAGCTCGACAATATCTGTTATCATTGTATCTATTTCCCTGTTAATATTATCAAATTCAACAATACTCCATCGTACCTTTTCTGCTGCCTTTGCATCTTCTTTCATTTCATTGGATTTTATGACCAGATGTTCCACCGGCTGTAAAAGTATTCGGTTCAGCCCCCGTAACAAAATCAGGAGAATCCCAATCAACACAACAGGAAAAATCAGCATATAAATCCATAAATTTGAGCAGAACATCAATTCATATAAAGTCTTCTGTTCACGAATCAGAACCAGATCCATATCACAGTTAGATACCTCTGACTTTACCATAAAATGCTTATTCCCTTTATGTCCTTTAGAATTGGGAAGAAAATTCTGTATTTCATCTTCTTCGGCAAAGTTATTTCCATCAACAGAAATAACTTTTCCCGATTTATCAGAAAATGCCAATTCATATTCCTCTGACTTTTCAAAATAACGGCTTAAATTTATAAGACTGCCAACATACTTTCCATTCATGCCGTAAGAATAGGAATAATAGATTTCGTTTTCATATTTAAAGTATCCTGTATTTTTATAATCGGAAAGAGTATCCAGGAGAAATGATTTAGCTTCACCAATCAAAAGGTTCCCGCTTCCGGAGAATTGCCGATCATTCCATACAAACCGAAATGCCTTCTTTGGTATATCAAGAAAATACATGGCACCCATATAATCCGCGGAATTAATATACTTTGACAATGTATTCTGAAGAAGATATGCCGTACCATGCCATTCGAACTCTGATATGCCATCATGTACGAGTTTTTCATAATTCACATCTTCTGCATAGATCATATTTACATTATTGAATATATTGTTTAGTTCATAATTTATTTTTTCAGCATAATTATCGACTATAACCTGACTTTCTTCAATGTCTTTTTCCTGATAATAGTTTAAAATAGTAACTGTATATGAGAAAAACAGTATGAAAAACAAACCCAGGGTCACTGCCCAGAACAAAAATAGCATTTTTTTCAGTGAAATTTTTCTTTTATCCATATTGCCCCTGCTTCCCGGTACATTGCTTATATATCGATACTGTGGATATCTCCGTAACAAACTTCTCAAATCTTTTGTGAGATTATTATTAATGATAACATTCTTATTCTAATTAAGTCTACTCCTAAATATATCCAGCGGCGGCTGGCAATCTGCCTGTATAAATAACGAAAAAACAGTCCGGATTTTTATGGATAAATCCGGACTGTTTTTCGTTCTTCCTGCCTTTTTATCACTTTCTGCCAATTCCGATAACATCATGGACAAAATACAATGCCATCGCCTCCATCCGGCGGTTTCCGTTCTCCGTAAAGCCATGTATTTCTCCGGTAAACACCTCCAATTTCCCCTGGGCATATTCCTCCGCCGCATTTTTACCGTACTCTATCGGCACGATCTCATCCTGATCCCCATGCATAATCAATACCGGCTGTTTAAACTTTCTGATGTATGTATGGATATCAAGCCCCCTCAAGGTACGGAAAAACTTATTTCCAAGTTCCATCCCCCAAAATTCCAGTTTTGGAGGAATATCCTCTTCCTTTTCAAAACGTGTATTCCAGTTATCGGGAATACAAAGTGCAGGATACAGCAATATCAGGCCTTTTACATGCTCTCTTCTGTCAGCGGCCGCCATAGCGCTCACAAACCCTCCCTGACTTCCTCCGAAAAGGAATATCCGGTCTTTTTGTACCTGCTTCCATGTAAGAACCTCATCCAAAACAGCGCACAGATCCTCTTCCTCCGTATACAGGGTCATTTCCGTCGTAGAGAAACCACTTTCATCCCGTACGCTCCCGCCGCAGAAAGTATAGCACACCGTACCGATTCCATTCTCAGCAAAATACTCCGCTGAAATTTCAAAATCAGATTTATGTCCGTTATATCCATGGCTCATAATGATAAGCGGATATTCCTTAGCATCAGGCTCGTAAAAAAAGCCGTATACCGTTCTTCCGTGATGTGTAACCAATACCTCTCTCTTTTTCATCTTCTCTCCCATTTTTCAAAAATATAATCTAATGCTGGGCTTTCTCCGTAATCTTATCCCTGTTCTTTTCAAATACCGGCTGCATATACTTCTTAAAAACCGGCATAAGTTCATGATCATAATTGCAGCGAAGCTCCGCTTTTACATCAAATACCATTGTCTGCTCTTTCTCAGGTATGCTGGCAGGCCAAAAAGGCAGATTACCATGATTCGGATCGCCACTCCTGGCAAAAGCCATTACCGTATCAAAAATCAGTTTCTCCAGACTTTCTGTACATCCTTCCTGTGTGGATGGTACAAATTCAGTATTATGGAATACGTAGGGAATATCAGAACAATGCCAAGGTGTCGAACCTCCTTCTATAGGCATGTCGTGATTAAACATATAAGAGTAGGTGCACTGGTTCAATCCGCTTCTTAAACGAATATATTTGTGTATGCCATTTCGGAAAATATAGTCCATTCTCACAATATCGCTGATATGTCTTTCAGGATATGCTTTCTTAAACAGGGGAACAAGCTGCGCAGAAGCTTCAGTACCAAGCATTTCTTCCACAATCCGGATTTCCGCTTCCTCTGACATTTTCTTTTTATCCGCATTTCCCGGAACAAAAGAAGCCATCTCACCGAACACGGATCCCACCAACATGGGAATATGAGCGGTTTCCTTCCTGAATCCATAAAGCAGCGGATCTCCTGCGTAAAACTCGTTACGGAAAGGTAAATCTCCCACATACCTGTTTTCTTTTGCAAAATCAGGACGCACCTTCAAATAGGCATCCGCCAGTCTCTGATATGGAACCTCCTCAAGCTCTTTTACCTTACTGACGGACAATTCAGCCATAATGCTTTCAGCCAGGGCTTTCCCGCTTTCTTCTTCAGCCGGCCTTTCCACATCAAGGACACCGCTCATAGAATACCCTTTCGCATATAATCCGTCCGCTCCCGGAGATTGCAGCAAGGTAGTTACTTTTCCCCCGCCTCCGGACTGACCGAATATAATCACATTATCCGGATCTCCTCCAAATTTTTCCACATTTTCCTGAATCCATTTCAGTGCTGCAATAATATCATCTCCTCCTGCATTTCCGGAATTCATATATTCATCACCAAACTCAGAAAGGTCAAAGTATCCTATAATGTTCAGCCTGTGATTAATAGAAATTGTAACCACATCTCCAAATCTGCTCATGTTTTCGCCTTCATATGCTATATGTTCAATGGCAGATCCCGATTCATATCCGCCGCCATGAAGCCATACCATAACCGGGCGTTTCTGTTCATCACAGGCCGGCGTCCACAAATTCAGATTCATACATTCTTCGTTCATAGGCCAGTAGCGGTGCGGAACAAATATTTCCCCGTTCGGTTTTGGCAGATACAGCTGCGGACAAACATATCCATAGCTTGTGGCATCAAACACATCCTTCCAAGCCGTAACAGGCTCTGGCGCATGGAATCTCTTCGCCTTCGCATACGGGATCCCTTTAAATACATAAATATCCTTCAGGATATATCCCCTTACTTTTCCTTTCGTAGTTTCTACTACTGCCGTTCTGTCATCAAATTGAAATCTTGTCTCCATCTTCCCCTCCATTAACCTTTTATTGATCCAATCATAACACCTTTTACAAAATATTTCTGTACAAAGGGATAAATACAAAAAATCGGAAGTGTACCCACTACGATAACAGCATATTTTACCACTCTTGTCAAAAGAAGCGTTGCCGCCGAGCTTGCACTGTCTCCTGCCGCCAGCATAGCAGCCCCCTGCTGAGATGTAATTAAATCCTTTAATACAAGCTGAAGCGGCCACAAGTCTCTATCCTGAAGATATATCATAGCTATAAAGTAACTGTTCCACTGTGCAACAATCAGGAATAAAGCGATTACGGCTAAACTGGCTTTGGACAAAGGATAATAAATCCGGAATAATATTGTCCATGCGCCGGCACCATCCAGTTTTGCACTTTCTTCCAGGCTATCGGGAATCGACAGGAAAAAAGTCCGCATTATGATCAGATTCATTGGAGTAATGCATCCCGGAATAATAATAGCCCACATGGTATCCAGCATATGCAGGTTATTCATAAGTATATAGTTGGGAATCAGGCCTCCGTTAAACATCATAGTGAAGGTGATCAGCAGCATCACCGGATTTTTCAGCTTCAGATTCTTTCTTGACAGCACATATGCACCAATTGATGTAAAAAGCACTCCAAGCAATGTCTGCACCGAAACATATATCAATGTATGCAGGTATCCATTCCAAACTGTATATGATTTCAGGACTTCTCTGTATCCGATAAGTGAAAATTTTCTCGGCCATAATACAAGCCCCTTGCTCAGGGCAAGAGCTTCCGGTTCCGAAAAAGAGGACATAATCACATGAATAATCGGCAGGATGCAGATAACCGATATTGTGGTCAGCAGTATTGCATTACATACCGAAAACACAGTTTTTCCCACACTTTTTGATTCAACCATAGTCCCTCCTAGAACAAGTTCGTGTCGCTGAACTTTTTCGCCAGCTTATTTGCCACAACAATAAGTACAAAATTAATTACAGAATTAAACATTCCGACTGCTGTTGAATAACCGTAGTTGAACTCTTGCAGACCTTTTCTGTATACAAATGTGGAGATTACATCTGCCGTTTCATAAATGTTTGCATTATACAGAAGTATAATTTTTTCTGCGCCTACAGCTAACATAGTTCCGCATTTCAGTATAAGCATAATAATAATCGTAGAAGAAATTTCCGGTATTGTAATATGTATCGTCTGCTGCCACCTGTTTGCGCCATCTATTGCGGCGGCCTCGTACAATTGCTGATCAACTGCAGATAGTGTAGCGACATAAATGATACTGGAATATCCCAGCCCCTGCCAAAGCTCGCTTACTGTCATTATTGCCCTGAAATATTGAGGATCAGCAAGAAGATTTTTGCTTTCTCCTGTCAGCGCCGTCATTAACGTTCCTCCCAGAATCCCGTCTGAAGAAGTAAAATCAATAATAATGCCTGCCAGTACCACCAAAGAAATAAAATATGGCATATAGGTGATTGTCTGCACTGCCTTCTTAAATCGCAGCCGCCTGACTTCATTCAGTAACAAGGCGAATATAATTGGTAGCGGGAAGCAGATTAGCAGGCTTAGCAGGCTGATGATAACCGTATTTCTCAGTACACGGCCAAAATACACGCTGTTAAAAAAATCTATGAAATTTTTTAAGCCCACAAAGCTGCTTCCGAGAATTCCGCTTGCCGGCCGGAAATTCTGAAAGGCTATTACCAGTCCCCCCATAGGGATATAGGAAAACACGATAAAATAAATGAGTACCGGAAGCAGCATCAAATAGTAAGCTTTGTTTATTTTAATATCATGGAGTAAGCTTTTTTTCTTTTTCACATCCATCTCTCCAATGTCATCTGTCATTATATCTGTCATAGCCAGTCTGATAGATACTCAAGGCATCTTCAATTCCCATAGAGTAAATCTGCCGGACGGTATTATCCCAGTTTGCCAAAGCCGCACCGTCAGTGATTGCCTTGATGGTTTCCTCCTGCACATAGGTGGAAATATCACTCATAATTGTTGATACCTGCTGCTCTTCTTCTGCTGTCAGAGACCAGATCGTATTATACTGTTCTGTCGATTCTGTCCAGATTCTATTCCATTCCTGATTCTCTTTTGATTTAAATTGCGCATTCCGGTATTTCGCTTCATCCGATACTGCAAAAACACACGCTACATTCAGGCGAAGCCCATCAGAAGAACCTGAGGGATAATTCAATATTTTATCAGTAAACGTCGGTTCACCGTCAACTAATGTATAAGTTTCTCCTTCAATACCAAAATTGCTTATTCTTACACCAGCATCAGAACATAAATAGTCAATAAAATTCATGGCAAGCTTGGGATCGGAACAATTCGATGTAATTGCAAGCCAGCTGCCATTTCCGCAGTATAATTCCTTAATGGATACTTTAGGTATCGATTCATCTGTAACCTTTTTCGGATATCCTACTGCAACAGCCTCTGCGCCTGGAACTGTATTCTGCAAAGTCATCACCATAGAAGGCAGCGGGCCATCTAATGTATAACAGGCTCCAATCTTTCCTTCACCAAACATTGCAAGAAAAGTATCCATTGTGGAGAGCAAAGATCTTGTCATAAATTCCTTATCCAGCAATCCTTCCTGATACCATCTGTTCATTGTTGTCAGATACTCCTTGTACCCAGGCTCAACTGCGCCATAGGTCAGTTTGCCCTCCTCCCCAGGATATATGCCAACATCATTGCGGAAGTCAACCGGAGCCTTCTCTATTCCATATGCCGCCAGCAATGCCTGATCCATTCCTGTCGTGTTCAACATACTATATGGCACCTCAATGCCCATATCTTTAAATGCCAGGAGAGTTTTTTCCCATTCTTCCACTGTTTGCGGTACATCCAGACCGGCTTTATCCAACAGATCCTTTCTGATAACCTGTCCCCACCACTGAAGTTCCTTTCCTTCAAATTCAGGCATATATTTTGCATAGGCAACAGCCATCCTGTTTTCAAGGGTCGTAGCTTCCTTATATGACTGCTCATTTTCCTTAATCAATTCCAGATAATTGGGCATATATTCTTCCGCATAAGGTGCAAGGTCGATAAAACAGCCATCTTCCACCGCCTGATCCATACCTCCCGGATAAGAAATGCCTGCATTTCCCACAATAATATCCGGATAGTTACCAGATGCAATCAAAAGGTTAAACTGTGCCGCTTCCTCTCCTACAGCCGGAACAATATAATTAATTTTAATGTTGGTATTTTCCGAAAGCTTTTGATAAGAAGGATTACTGTCAATCAACTGCTGCGTGAAGGTCTGTGCCCCTGAAAAATTGGCGCCGCCTATGGCAAAGAAAACATCGAGTTCCTTCTGTTCTTCACAAAGCGGTCCAACATAATTATTATTTTCATCTCTGTTATTTAAAGCCGCCGTGTCACTATCCTGCACTCCCTGTGTGGTATCTTCCGTTTCCAAAGGAACCGGCATATCTGTCACTGCCTGACTCTCCGGCGTTTTTCCGCTTGTTTTGCAGCCTGCCATTGCTGCTGCCGTTAACGCCATAAGTCCCAATACTGCAATTCCCTTTCTTATTTTACCTTTCATTGCTGCCTCCTGTTCTTTTCCTAATAATTGAGGTACCTGTCATCAGTTTCCTTTCCAATACAAATCTATCCGGATCCAAAACAAATCTGTGTAACAGAACATTAGCACAGTTATTATCCTGTTGAAAGTTCCTTTTACAAGCCGTAGGAAAAGAAAAAATGCCATTTTCTGACCTTTTTCGGTGAAAATGACATTTTCCGCACAAAATTAAAACAAAACTGACATATGAAAACTCCTGTTATTCCTTCTTCTCACACCTATTTTGCTTTCTATATTCCGTGGGCGTAATTCCTTCCGCCTGCTTAAAAGAACGAATCATAGTTCTGTATGAGTAAAAACCTGACTGCTCCGCAATATCATTAATATTCAAGGAAGCATCTTTCATCAAAAATTTCACCCGCTCTATCCTCATTTCATTCACATACTGGCTGACTTTCATATTATATTGTTTTTTCATCAGGCGAGTAACATATCCTTCCGATATCTGAAATTTCTCCGCTATTGATGAAAGAGAAAGACCCGGGCTTGTATAATTTGTGTCAATGTAATCTTTTATTCTTTCTGCCTTCGGTCTGAGAGGCTCATTTGCTGCCAGATTATTTTTAAGCATATACAGAAGTTGTGTCAGCCAATCGGCAATTCGATTATTATCACAGCAGTTCATTATGCTCATTATTTTTTTATCACAATCAGATGAGAATTCAGAACTGTCGGACACAGCATCTCGTATCAGGAAAAGAATATGGAACAGATATAATCTAATCCCTGCATCATCATTATCCAAATTACTGACATCCTGTATCAGTTCCTTTACTAATTTTTCCGCACTATTATAATCTCTGCTTTTCAGGAAATTAACAAATCTCCATTCTTTTCGGCTCTGAATATTTGAATCAATCTCTCTGTCTATATTTTTCCCCCAGTCCCCCATTGCCAGTAAACATTCACTGTAACTGCTGCGTAACTCTGTCAGACGGATACATTCAAAACTGCAAAACCAGGAAACAGAAATCCCCATTCGCTCTTTCAGAAATTCCTTGGTTTTATTGCTCTTCTCCTCTATCAGCGCTTCCGCTTTCCGTTCTTCCTGATTGCTGTAATTAATCAGCAGTACAACAAAATTATCACATTCAACTGGTTCTACCACAGGAAAGGCTTCTTTCATACATTCGGTTGCAATATTCTTTATCAAAAAATGAACCAGATCATAAGTATCTACCCTATTCTTTGCATCATTATCAAAAAAAAGAGTTGAATAGTCTTCTACAGAAAAAAGAACCATGCGAAATATATGATGTGGAAAATGAATACAGTACTGGTCCAGCACGTTTTCGATTTCTTCTGATGAGACATAATAACCTTTTATAATCCGGCTTAGAATATTATTTACAATAACATCCCTCTCTTGATCCATTTGATTTTTCAGTGCATATCGATCCTCCGCAACTTCCTGGAAGGCCTTCTGCAAATATTCAAATTCACCTTCCGACACTTCAATGGGATGCTGCCTGCCAATTGTCTGAATTAGCTTCAACACCGGATTATACTGTTTTTTTACCAGGTAGCGGGCCAGAAGCATGCTGGCGACTAAGCTTACCAATATGAAGCATATATAAGCGTTCCTGCTGTGGTAAATATCCTGAAACAGCGAAGCCGTATCTATCCCGCAATAATACTCCCAGTTTTCCGTCTCCGATTTTACTTTGGCGATAAATATATCTTCTCCCTCTTTCTGCATCCTTGTATAAGAGTCCATTCTCATAAGTTCTTCTGCGCTTTCACCATCATAACTTTTTCTCCGGCCTATATCATAGAAAATACCGGAATCAGTCATAATACCTTCCAGTGCCCTTCCTGAATTTGAATTGCCGGCTTCGAAATCCAGCTGAATCAGAATCCAGCCATCAGGATTCCTGATATCCTTAGAAGTAATCACGTTATAATAATACAGGTGCGATTGACCGATACCGTCTTCCAGAACTAAAACCGACTGCCCTGAATGCTCCAGAAGATCCCATAATTCTTTTTCACTTCTGTTAAAATGCCTTTCGTAATCAAAACCATTGGTTCCTCTTTCATTAGATGCCTGTCTGGGTGATATCAGATACCTGCTCTTTCTGGAAAACACAAAAATATCTTTGATACAGACTTCGTTTGCCATCTGAGCCTGTAAAAACTTAAACACCGCCTGTATTGCAAGTTTGCTTTCTCCGCTTTCCGTTGTTTCATGTCCCATGAAACCAATCACATAAGGGTTTTCCGCTAACTGCCTGCTTATAATATGAACTGTCTCCATCTTCCCATCGCATACATATTTTAGCTGGTTCACACTATTCTCCTGCATTTGCTGAAGCTGTTCGGAAAGGACTTTCCCAATATAGGAAAACATAAAGAAACTGAGAAGGATAGGCACACAAATCACTGTCATATAAGAAGCAAACCATAAAAGAAAAGTTTTGCTGCCTTTCCTGTATTTCTTCAATGTCTTTTTTTTTGATAACCCACTGATAATTCCTCACCCCCAAAAGACAATTAAACCATCAATTCCTAATCCTCTGCCTTTTTTATTGCCTTAATCCATTTTCCGCTGCGCAGCCGCCATACGCACCAGACACATTTTATAATCTGATCAATCTTCATGAAAAAATAAATCCAGAATGCAGGCATCTTCCATACCAGCCCTGCCAGAATTCCCAGCGGAACAGAGGCCAGCCAAAGGAACAGAATATCGGCAAACATTAAGAATTTCGTATCCCCACCACCGCGGAGCACTCCTTTTGTCAGTATGGAATTGGCCGAAGTAAAAATCAGGATAACAGCAACCGATTCCATCAGCTGCTCCGCTATCCGACGTGTTTCGTCCTGAATATGGTACATACCGATTACAGGCCCGCTGATAGCCAGAATTACCACACAGGCCGCCACACCCAACAATGCGCCGAAAATCAGGAAGGTATACCCTTCTCTCTGCGCCTGCTCTCTTTTTCCTTCTCCCAGGGTATGCCCTGTGATTATGCATCCGGCCTGGCTGATCCCCTGTGTGAGAACCGTAGTCATCTGCTGGGTAACGGCGGTAATGGAATTGGCCGACACAAAAGCGGCGCCGATCCTCCCCATAATCATGGCAATTGCACTGTTTCCCAACGCCAGGAGGGAATCGCTTATCAACACCGGTATACAGATTTTTAAATATTCCGGTACCAGCCCATGGCAGTCCATAAACAAATCCTTAATCCGATAACCTATGTTTTTATCCCGCAAAAAAAAGTAGATGGCAATCGCTGAAAATTCTATGATTCTCGCCAGCAGTGTCCCCAGCGCCGCTCCGGCAACTTCCATACGCGGCGCACCTAAATTTCCGAAAATGAAAACCCAGTTAAAAAACAGATTCGCCATAAAGCTGACGCTGGAACAGATAAGCGGTACTTTAGCCTGCCCCACACTTCTGAGTACAATCGTGCAGGTAAGTGACAATCCCAGTAAAAGATATGTAGGCACCGACCAATTGAAATACCGGATCCCTTCCCTGATAATATCCGCATCCGGCGTATATATACGCATCAGCGCCCCCGGAGCCAGAATCGTAGCCGCCATAAACAGCAGACCGAAAACAATGCACAATCGAAGCATGATGGTAATGGACTGCTTCAGAGAACAGGAATCCTGCATTCCCCAAAACCTGGCTACCATAACCGAAGCCCCCATGCCGATTCCCATGCAGCATACATGATAGATATTAATGAACTGGTTTGCCAGGGAGGAAGCCGATAGAGCTACTTCCCCTAACGCTCCCAGCATTACGGTATCCATCATATTCACCCCTATGGAAATCAGACTCTGCAGGGCAATAGGAATAGCTATGATTCCCACCCGTTTATAAAATTCCGCAGTTCCCAGATATAATCTCAGTTTTCTATTCAAATGCATTCCATCCTTTCTCATCCTGTCATTGTTCCTTTTTAATTCCGTCTTTGAAATACATCCTGTAAAAATGCATCCGCCAGCTGCAGCCACAGTTGGAAATTGGGGTATTGATTTTCTCCCATAATTGTAATTCCTCCCTGGCCATGCGGCACACCGGCAAAAGTATGTACCTCCGCTTCCACACCATGGGCTAAAAGATCCGGAAGCGCCGCATTCAGATTATCCAGTGCTGTGTCCTCTCTTCCCACCGCAAAAAAGACGGGCGGATATACCACATCCGTATAATCAAACTCCGCACCTTTATAACGCGGTCCGTATATACACAGAAAAGCATCCGGCGCTCCATAATAGCGGTCCAAATCATCCTCCATGTAATCCGGAAAATGATCGGTTGTTCTTTGTGCCCCGGAATAATAGCGGATACATGCTTCTCCGGTAAGGCCCCCATTGGAAAATCCGGCAAAGGCTACCTGATTTTCCCTGATTCCATAAGAGCCTGCCGCCGCCCTGACCATACGTATCGCCCTCGCCGTATCAGCGCCGCACTCCTGCTCTGTCCATGGATTTCTGTTCGGACGGTTCAGCAGGAGGAAACTGTGATATCCCATTTTGTTGAAATCCAGGCAGGTCTGATATCCTTCGCTCACAACACAGTCTCCATGGTCTCCCCCGGCACAGACAACGATTGCCCCTTTCGGCTTCCTGTCAGAAGGCAGCAGCATTTCATAAAGATACGGCCTGAAATCAGGATTATGGTTATACCTGCAGCCATAATTATCTTTATACTGTGTCATTACCGGCATTTCACCCTCAGGCCACAAATAAATCCGTTTCGGTGCATTCCCTTTTCGCTTAAGGGAATCCCTCAGCGTACAGAATTCCTGCAGCAGTCCTTTACGTCTCTCGTTGTCTGCGTCAATCTCCATCTGCCGTCCCAAATTCCGCAGACGGACCAGCTGTTCCGCCGGATAACAGGGTGCATCTTCAAAAAAAGGAACGGCTTTCAACCTCTCCACAGCTATTGTTTTTTCCAACAGTTCCTTATCTTCCTTATTTTCCATTCTGATCTCCTTTTCTTTTCAACTCTCACATCAGGTTTCAAATGTATAAAAAGCTGCCTCTCGGCACCGTCATCTATAAATTGTTTTGCTAAAGTTTAGCAATATTTTATATAAAAAGCGACGCTACCCTTAGATAGTCCGCCGCTTTTTACAGGAACATGCCGTGGAATCCCGGGCACCCTTTATTTTCATGGAGTCCGTTCATACGGTTTTTCCTGAAAGCTTTCTCCGTAAATCAGTTTCGTTACATGCAGCTTGGAAAGAGTCATATGAAGATCATTCTGCAGGATTGTCAATACCAGATGCATGGCATTCGCCGCCATTTCCGCTACCGACACATGAAGCACCGTTACGGTGGGATAAAGATATTGGCTGAAATCCCCGTCTCCGTATGCGATGATTTCCATCTGCCCCGGCACCTCAATATTTCCATCACGAAGCGCCGCGAGAATGCCGCTGCTCATCCTGCTCGTCTGAACAAACAGCGCGGTAGGCAGTTCCCTGCACTGAAGCATCTGCCTTACCGACTCATAACCGCCAATCCCATTCCCTTCCCCGGTCACCTTCCATTCATCCTTCAGCTGAATACCACATTTCCTGCATTCCTCTGCAAAACCATTATATCTCAGGACACTTGCGGCGCTGCGGTTTTCTGATGACACAATTCCCGCCCGCTTATGTCCGTTCCTGCAAAAGAGTTCCGCACACTGCCTGCCGGTCTGATAGTCATCCACATAAACACTGCTGTAATTTTCCAGGGTCTGATTAATCAGTACAATCGGTATTTCGAACGTGTTTTCTCTCAGATAACCGCTGTCAATCTCCGACAGTCCTCCGATGATAGCACCATCATACCGCTTTCCTGAAAATGCGTCCTCCAGCAGGTTCAGATGATCATACTCAAAAGGCTGGAGAACAATTTCCACTTCTGCATGATACTGCTTTATCGTCTCCAAAAAACCGGAATAGAACTGTCCCAAAAGGCCGCCCATATAATGCAGGTTCCAGAATACACCAATACAGAATTTCTCTCTCCTGGCGGCTGTCTTCTGATTTTTTTTCTGATTTTTGCCGGACTGATAGTTCATCTCCCTGGCGGTATCCAATACAATTTTCTGGGTTTCCTTGGATATCCTCAGTTCGTCCCCCCGCCCGTTCAGGACAATGGACACCGTGCCGGAGGACAGCCCCAGATGCTCCGCTATCTGTTTTACCTGTACACCTCTGGTATTTTTAGGCATTCGCTTCCGCTCCATTTACATTTCATATTTTTGATTCCGTAAAAACAAATTTCTCCCCGGACAGTTTACCGTACCGTCATTCAGAAACGGGCTCCATCTGCATGCCGGCCGGCAGTGCAGGCATTTTCCGCACTCCTTTCCTTCCAGAATGTCATTTCCGAAAGCAGGATTTACCAAAAATCCTCTTCCCACATCGACCATGTCTATCCCTGCATGCAGAAGGGCATTTTCCGCCATCTCTCCATCCGTTATGCCGTCCACGCCGAACACCGGCATATCCGGCATCCGTTTTTTAATTTCCTGCGCTCCATAAATGACATCTGAAAAGGGATATCCTTCCGGGCTGTACGAAAAGCTTTCGCCGGCAAAACCATAGGATATATCCAGAAAATCTGCTTTACCGTTCAGCGCCAGCGCATTTTGAATTCCATCCTCCAACGCAGGTTCGAAAGCCCCGAGCCGGATTCCCGCCGCAAAATCATCCCCACAGCTTTCACGTATTCCCTCCAGTATATCCAGGGCAAATTTTTCCCGGCACTGCCCATAAATATCATCCCTGCGGTTGATATTACGGTTAAAAAACTGGCAAATCAGATAACTGTGGCAGCCGTGGAGTTCAATTCCGTCCAGCCCTGCCAGCTGTGCCCGCCTTGCGGCCTGAACAAAATCATCAATTACTTCATGGACACTGGACAGAGACATCCCGCAGCCCCTCGCCCGCAGTTCCCCATTGCTGTCCCTGAGGATATAATCGCTGGGGCAATCGGCCTCTTTTTCTATTCCCGAAACCCCGGCATGCAGCAATTGTACAAAAAAGGGCACGTCATACCGGTGCACAGCATCTGCCAGCCGCTTCCAGCCTTCCGTCTGTTTATCTTCCCAAAGCCCCAATTGAGTTTCATGCAGCCTTCCCCGCTTTGATACCGCCGTGGCCTCACCGATAATCAGCCCTGCCCCTCCTGCCGCAATATCACGATAATGCTGCAGATTCTTATCTGTCACATAACCGTTGTCATCCGACCAGTGAAAACAAACCATGGGCGGAACGGCAATGCGGTTCTTCGTCGATATGTTCCTTATTTTTACCCGTTCTCTTATTTTATCCACGTGATTCCTCCCTCGCTGTATGCAGGGCAGTCCTGCCTTCCCTTTTTCCGCTATCCATACCTGTCTCTGATACTATTCTTTTATAATATACTTTTTTGAAGCCGCTGGCAATCTGTTAATTGATTTTTTAGCAAAACATTCAAAATTTAGCTTTACTTAATCTTTTTTCCGCAGCAGTTATACCCGCGGACCGCCTCCAAAAAATTCCGCCGTTACAGAACGATCCTGCTGTATCATCTTAAACGGATGCTGTGACATAAAATTAACCAGTTCTTCCTCCGAATCCGCTGATTTCACCTCACATTCCTCATCAAAATACATCATTGCAGGCTGATTCTGCGTATAGGGCAGCCATACAGGCGCACCAGCTGCCCCCGGCCTCCCCTTTTCCGCAAAACTGCACCAGCATTCACATACAATTGTCTGGACAAGCTCTGTAATTCCCGGAATGTAGGAAGGTTCTATATAATCCGCATTATGGAATACGTATGGTATTTCCGCATTATGCCAGGGAAGCGTACCGCCATAAACCGGCTGTTCCATTTTGAACATATAGCCATATGTATTTTTAAGACCGGCCTGAGCCCGTGCTTTCAAATAGTCGAAGGTTCCCGGTCGGAATACCCTGTCGGTAAAAAGCAGATCTTGTATTCGGTTCCCGGGATAGGCTTTTCGGAATAATTCCATGGCTTCTTCTGCCGGCTCACCCAGTTTTTCACGAATCAGCGCTTCCGCCTTCTCCTCCGGCCAGCTGTTTTTCCGTCCGTCATCGCAGGTTACGGCAAAATTCTGACAGAATTCACCCAAAACATTTCCGATAATCACCGGTATATTTTTTGCATGCTCACATATTCCGGCTTCAAAAATACTGCCACTGTAAAAGTCATCATCCCTCCCGGGCCCGAAGTCCATAAATGCATGAGGCCCTAAATCAGAGATGATTTGCTGGAAACGATAATAAGGCACCTCTTCGATTTCCCTGATCCGTTCCGGAGTTATTTCCAGCTTTCTTAACAGCAGTTCCGTCATATCCGGGCCTTTTTCTTTTCCGGCTCTTTCCCGTATGATACCGCTTTGAATCACTGCCCGGTGGAACAATCCGGCTGCCGATGGTATCTGAAGAAGGGCGGCAACCTTTCCTCCTCCTCCGGACTGTCCGAAAATCGTAACGTTTTGGGGATCACCGCCGAAGGCTTCTATATTTTTCTGCACCCAGCGCAGGGCTTCGATGATATCCGCCATCCCTGCATTCGCGGAATATCTGTATTCTTCTCCATATCCGGAAAGGTCCAGAAAGCCCAGCACGTTCAGCCGGTGGTTCAGTGTAACCACCACAACATCACCGAAACGGCTCATATTTTCCCCGTCATATGCAAAATGTTCGATTCCGGATCCGGTTGCGAAACCGCCTCCGTGGAGCCATACAAGAACAGGCCTCTTTCTTTCAGGATCCGGTGGCTGTGTCCAGATATTCAAATACTGACAGTCTTCATCCTGAGGGTAAAACACATGCGGCACCGTATAATTGTCACTTGGCTGTACGGTCTGGATTTCAGGGCACACCGGCCCGTAGATAATAGCCTCCTTCACTCCCTCCCAGGCCTTTACCGGCGTCGGCATATGAAACCTCCTGGCATCGGCATATTTGATTCCTCTGAAAATATAGGTATCGTCAACAATTAATCCGCGGAGCTTACCGTTTGGTGTAGAAACAACCGGTTCATCCGGGTTACAAATTACCTGTTTTGTCAATTTTTTTATAAACATAAAAGCCTCCTGCCGGTAACGGTTCACACAGTGCCGAACCGTTACTCCTGCTGCCAACTATTTTTTTGAACCTATCAGCTTTGAAAAATCAACCGTCCGCGAAGGGCAAAGCCTTATCAGCTCCAAATCATGATCCTCTCCCATCCTGCATTCTCTGTCAAAAATCATAGTCCGGTTTTTTCCCCCGCCAAAGGGTGTCCACTGCGGGACGCCACAGCCGTTGGGATTTCCGTTTTCGGCAAAATTCACCCACGCCTGGCTCATGATATCCTGCAGTTTTGGAGTGATTTGCGGAATAAAAGAGGCTTCAAGATATTCGGCATTGTGGAATACATAAGGAATCTCGGCGTTATGCCACGAAACCGTGCCTCCGTTAAAAGGGGATTCCAGATTAAACTGAAAATTATAGACGCCCGCATCCGTAAACCCGGCCCGCAAACCGGCAAAGGCCGCCGCATTCCGCCTCATTTCCACATCCATAAAAAGAATATCTGCAATATTTTTATCCGGATATGCCTTTTGGAAGGCGTTTATTATTTCCTCTGTTTTTTCTCCGTATTCCTCATTAAGCAGTACTTTTTTATACTTTTCCGTCCAGGAATTTTTACTTCCAATTCCAACAGGAGATGCAAAATTATTCATAAACTCCCCGAATACGGAGCCGCAAAGCACGGGCACGGCCTTCGTTTCCCTGATAAAACCGTTTTCAAAGGGATTCCCGAAGTAAAAATCATTATCCTTAACGGGGCCGAACATGACGGGTCGGCCTTCCTCTCCGTAAAGCCGCCCGGCCGCATAATCCGCTGCGCGCGCCAGCTCGTCGTAATATACGCTCTCCAGCTCCCTTACATGCTCCGGCGCGATTTTCAGATATTCCAGCACATATGCCGCCAGCTTACCGGAAAGCTCCTTCGTCATGTCATTGCCCGGCCTCATTCCGCCGCTCTGCAGACATACCCGGTGGAAAAGTCCTGCCGCCCGCGGGGACTGGAGCATGCTCATTACCTTGCCCCCTCCGCCGGACTGCCCGAAAATCATGACCTTATCCGGATCGCCCCCGAAGGCTTCTATATTCTCCTTTATCCACGCAAGGGCCGCCACCAGATCCGCCATCCCCGCATTGCCGGAATATCTGTATTCCTCCCCATATGCGGAAAGGTCCAAAAATCCGAGTACATTTAAGCGGTGATTCAGGGTAACCACTACAACATCCCCGAATTTTGACAGTTCCTCTCCGTCATAGGCATAATGCTCTACGCCGGAGCCGGTCATCATCCCGCCTCCGTGAAACCATACCATTACCGGTCTTTTCACGCCTTTTTCAATATTCTGCGTCCATATATTCAAAAACTGGCAGTCCTCACTCTGCACGGTAAAATAATGAGGAACCGTATACTGGTCATGGGGAACGCAGGTAAAGACCTCCGGGCAGGCGTTTCCATAGGTAATAGCCTCCTTTACGCCTTCCCAGGGCGTTGGCGGAGCCGGCATGTGAAACCGCTGCGCCTGCGCATAACGCACGCCCCGGAATATATAGGTTCCGTCAGAGATGACCCCGCGGAGCATCCCTGACTTTGTACACACCTCAGCCTTACCGTAGTCCAAAATAACCTGACGGGTTAATTTTCTTATATACATAATAATCCACTCCCACGTCTATTCTGCATAAAAGTTCACGGTTGTCGTCAGCCCGTCTTCCGTAGTAAAGGAAACACTTACCTCTCCCTTATCCTCAGGCATAACCGCCGCGAGAAGAAGGCCGTGAAACATCTTCCTCTCCGGCTTCGCATATACCGAAAGGTCAAGAAGATCACCCGCATCCATCCCCACAAGATGAGCAGGCCCTTCAATCTTACAGGAAACCAAAGGACAGGCATCCGATACAAAACGGCACTCATTATCCCTTGCCGAAAGTTCTATCTGCACAAGAGAATCCACAGCAAATTCCGTGTTATAAATCTGCGCTTCAAGAGAAGCCATTTTTCCCGTCGTGTATACCTCATCCACCGCTGTCAGTTCTCCGTTTCTGTAGCCCTCCGCACGCAGCACTCCCGGCTCATATGCCACATCCCAGGAAAGATGAAGATCATTTGTCGTGGAACGTTTATGGAATCCTTCATTCCAGGCACGCACCGCTCCGTATCTGGGACACTGATATCCTCTGCTTCCCACATAACGGCCGTTTATGTAAAGCTTGACTTCCTCACAGTTGGTATAGCAGATCACCTGCTTGTAAACGCCCTCCTGGCCCTCAAAATTCCACTGGGGCGCAAGATGAAGCGTAGTTTCCTTCGTATTCCATATAGAGCGGAAATAGTAGAAGGTATCCTTCCTGAAACCTGCCGTGTCAAGCGGCCCACACGGCGCACCTCGTCTCGGCCATCTGGTTTCTCCCAGATAATCAATGCCGGTCCACAGATAATCTCCCGCTACAAAATCATGGCTGGCCGTATAGCGCCACAAGGCTTCATGATGCAGCGAAGCGGTCGCGTAATTTCCAAACCATCCCTCCTGGGAATAGTCTCCCCGGATGCCTCCTGCGGAAGGGTTTTCCGTGCCGATCATACGGCGTTCCGGGTACTCTTTCCTATCCTCCTCATAAAAGGTTTCCGCCCGTTCTCTCCACCGTCCCACATAGTTATAACCTACCACATCCAGGGCGTTCTCAAACTCACGCAGGGTGCGGATCGGCTCCACTGCCGCAATATTATCGCAGGCGGACGTAACCATACGGCTGGAATCCTCCTGATGGCAGATATCCTGTAAAAATTTCAGTATTTTCACACCGTCCACAGACGACTGCTCGGGAATTTCATTGCCGATGCTCCAGATGACCACCGAAGGATGGTTGTAATCGCGCCTGAGCATGGCGGTTAAATCCTCTTTCGCATGATTTGTAAAGAACATGCTGGAACCGTATGCCAGGTTTTCCGAATAATAATTATCCGTCTTGTTCTTCGCCAGGAGCCATTCGTCAAAAGCCTCGTCCATCACCAGAAAACCCAGCTCATCACAGAGATCCAGCAGCACGGGAGCCGGAGGGTTGTGGGAACAGCGGATTCCGTTGCAGCCCATATCTTTAAGCTCCTTCAGCCTTCTCTCCCAACTCTCCCGGTATCCCACAGCGCCTGTCAGGCCGCAGTCATGGTGGACACACATTCCCTTTATTTTTACAGTCTCACCGTTTAATAAAAAGCCCTGATCCGCGTCAAACACCGCCGTTCTGATACCTGTTTTGCAGGCAAAGGAATCCAGCTCCCGGCCGTCCGAAACAACAGTGCTCACCAGCGTATACAGATAAGGATCCTCATCCGTCCATAAGTGGGGTGATTCCACAGTCGGGCGCACCATACAGTCGCTGCTTTCACCCGGTTCAAGATACAGTGCAATTCCGGATGTGGAAACGAGCTTCCCGTCGCGATCGTATATTTTATGGAGAACCCCCACATTTTCCGCCGTGCCGCCGTCATTGACAACCTGCGCACGGATCTGCAGCAAAGCGGTATCCTGCTTTGGATAAATGCCGTTTGTTGCGCAGCGCACTCCGAAATGATCAAAATGGATTTCATTGGTGCGCACCAGGTAAACGTCTCTGTATATACCGGAACCGCTGTACCAGCGGGAGTTGGGCACAAGATCGTTTTTCACGCGTACAGCCGCAACATTCTCCCCTTCCCTGACAAGCTCCGTAACATCCACATAAAAGGAGGTATAGCCGTAGCCGTGGCCGCCTGCCTCTTTTCCGTTGACATAGACCGTGGAGTCCATATAGATGCCTTCAAAATACAAATAAAGCTTTTCCCCTTCGGAAATATTTTCCAAAGTAAAATGTTTCCGGTACCAGCCAATGCCTGATTTACCGTAGCCGCCTCCGCCGCCTGTCTTTTCCTTTTCCTCCGGCGCATAATCAACGCTCCAGTCATGGGGCAGGTTCAGGGTTCTGAAGGCGCTCTCATCTGCATCCGTCCGGGAAAAACACTCCCTGTCTTCAAGGATAAATCGCCAGTTTTTATTAAAGTTTATTGTTTTACGCATATTGATGTCCTTTCCGGCCTGTCGGCCTGTCATATCCACCGGCGTTATATTTTAAAATGACAGCCGGTGATATCACCGGCCGTCACCTTACGCAATGGGATTTTGCTATTCCTGTCCTTTCCTTTCACAGAATGCCTCATACTGAACCCGGCATTCCTCCATAACTTTACTCAGTCCGGCTTCTTCAAGCTTGCCGATAAACTCCTGATACTTCGCTTCCGTCTCGTCACCGAACAGTCCAATATTAAAGCTTGCGCCATACTCCTGGACGATAGAGGTAATTACAGCCAGTTCCGCTTCCACGTTCTTTTTATCAAAGGTAAAGCCGGATGCAACAGGCGTATATTCCTTCGCCGTACACATTTCATCCATCATGCTGCTTCTGGGATCATCACTGTAAAGCTGAGGACTGTCTTTTCCGGTAATTCCCCAAGCCCAGTTGCCCCATCCGTATCTGTCGGCAGCTTCGCCCAGTTTTCTTTTTCCGTCATCCGTCATTTCATAATGAACACCTTCAATTCCTCCGACTACCAGATTGTTGACCTCCGGGAAGCCCTTCAGGCAGTCCAGGACAAGCGCCGCTCTTTCCGGGATTTTTGAAGCATTCGGAATCGCTATGGTATCGTCCGCATAGCTGCCCCTCTGCGCCTTTGTATTCGGTGTAACATCAAAAATTTCATATGTGCCTATGCCGGCTTTTTCCAGATTTTCACCTGCGCTCACAATAGTGCTGTTCCAGATAAAGCTCGCTGTTTTTCCGCTTTCAAAATTTGTCTGGGCATCCGATGTATCGTTAATCTTATTGGGAGACCATACATTTTTCTTTGCCAGCTCCGCCATTTCCATATACAGCTCCAGACATTCCGGCGCGGTATATTTATAGAACACATCCTTATCCCAATCCGGAAGCTTTTCCTCTCCGTGCGTAAAATACATGAAATCAAATCCGCTTGCCAGCGGTTCCGCTTCTATATGCTGCCACCATACATGGTCTGCAAACTCCGCATTGCCTCTCTGTCCATTGGCATAGATGCCGTTCTGTGTCTCTTTTTCCGCCAGTGTAATCAGAGCTTCCTTCATGGTATCCCAGCTGTTGATTTCCCCGATACCATGCTTTTCCATTAAGTCTTTTCTTACGGCTATCATATTATAGTTGTTAAATACGGCGTAATTCTTTGGTATCGCAAAAATTTTACCGCTGATCATTACCTGATCCCAGCTTTCCGGGGCCTGGATTTCATAGCTGTAAGGAAGGTAAGTCTGCAGGAATTCCGGCGTCAGCTCCTTAAATGCGCCTTTTCCCGCTTCTGAATTGTAATTGCACCAGGAGGAGGTGTACATCAGATCCACCTTTTCACCGCCTGCCAGAAGCAGGGAGTATTTCGTCTGCACATCGCTCCAGCTTAAGAATTTCATATCCAGGGTTGTGTTGAGCCACGGCTCCAGATATTCTCCGTTCAGCTTCTCAAGCACCATATCCATGTCTTCCGGCCTGTCGCCGATCGCATACATTACCACGTCCTCATGCTTGGAAAGATCGAAGCCTTTGTCCCTGTAGGGACTGTCTTCGGAAATTCCCTCATTACCTCCGGCGCCCTGATTTTCTCCAGCCGCCGCGCTGCCGCCGACTTCAGTCCCCGCAGTTCCGGAAGTATTTGCCTTCCCACATGCCGGAAGCATACAAAGGACTGCAGCCAACCCCAATGCCATCACTTTTTTCCATCTTTTACTCATTTTCTTTCCTCCTCTGCTTTTTTATATATAATTTTTATTCAAAAACTATCCTTTGACTGAGCCCACTGTCATGCCTTTTACAAAATATTTCTGCAGGAACGGATACAGCAGTATAATAGGCCCAATGGCAACCACAGTCATAGCCATTTTCATGCTTTCCGCCGGCAGCGAAGCCACCTTCATTCCCGTCTGGCTTGCCATCCTGTTCAGCGCCTCGGAGCTGTTCAGAATATTCTGTAGGGTATACTGCAGATTCCATTTGGAACTGTCATTAATGAACAGCATACAGTTATACCAGTCATTCCAATAACCGAGAGCGGTAAACAGGGACAGCGTGGCTATCAGCGGCTTCGATAAGGGAACCATGATACGGAAATAAATCAGCCACTCACTCGCCCCGTCCACCTTGGCCGATTCCACCAGCTCATAGGGGATTCCTTTCATAAAGCTCTTGGCGATAATCATATTCCATACGGAAAACAATCCCGGCAGAATCAGCGCATATAAATGATTTGTAAATTTCAGCGTCTGCGTACAAAGCAGATACCACGGAACCAGCCCTCCGTTAAACAATGTGGTGAAAAAGAAGAAAAAGGAAAAACCGTTTCTCCACGGAAAGTCCGGCCTGGACAGCACAAACCCTGTCATCGTTGTTATCAATATCGCAAGCACCGTACCTGCGACCGTGACAAAGGTGGTAACTCCGTATGCGGAAAGCACCGCTTCCGGGCTCTTGAATACAATTTTATAACCTTCCGTGGAAAAATTCTCCGCGTTAAGGAAGAAGCTGTAACCCTTCGTAAGAATCCATTTTTCATCTGTAAACGATCCCGTCAATACCAAGTAGAACGGTATGAGGCACGCCAGTGCAAAAAATACTACCAGTATTGTGCCGATCAGGTTAAAAACCATCATGTCCATGGATGCCTTCATGGGCTTATTTTTATAAATTTTTTGTCCGCTCATATATTCCGCCTCCTAATATAACGAATAATCGGGATCAACCTTTTTAACAATGAAGTTAACAAGATTAATCGTAAAGAAACACAGCACCGACTGATACAGGCCCGCAGCAGCAGACATCCCCATATTGGAGGTTGACATCATGGAACGGTAAACAAAGGTATCAAGCACGTCCGAGGTCTGCAGCAATATCTGGTTATCTCTCACCAGCTGATAGAACATACCGAAATCCCCTCTGAAAATACCGCCCACCGCAAGCAGCACCATAATGATAATTGTGGGCTTCAGACACGGAATTGTAATGCGGAATATACGCTGCCAGATGTTTGCGCCGTCAATTTTGGCCGCCTCATAGATTTCCTGGCTGATTCCGACGATAGCCGCCAGATATACAACGCTTCCGTAGCCGGTTGACTTCCACAGCTTTACGATAACCATGACAATCGGCCATTCCTTTGCCTGATTATAGATATTGAACTTTTCCATTCCCATAGATGTGAGTATGTTGTTGAGCACGCCATGATCCCCGAAAATATTCAGCATAATGGTCGCAACAACAACCCATGAAATGAAATGGGGAAGGAACATCATTGACTGGGCCACTTTTTTAAAATGCTTCCTTGTTATCTCATTCAGTATAATGGCAAAGCCCACCTCAAATAAGACACCGAAGGATATAAACGCCACGTTATATAAAAGCGTATTTCTTGTCAAAGGCCACAGCTTATTGGATAAAATCATGTAACGGAAGTTTTCAAAGCCCGACCACGGGCTCCCCAGTATTCCATCCTGATAGTTGTATTGCTTAAATGCAAGAATGATTCCTCCCATCGGTATGTAGCTGAATACAATTACCAGAATCAGCGCCGGCAGCAGCATCAGAAGAAGAGCATAATTCTTTTTGATTTTTTTCAGCAGCGGCTGTTTTCCCATACTGACAGCTTTTTCATTTTTCAACTCATTTTCCTCCCTAATAATTGTCTGTTGATTCCCGGAATCTTATTTCATAGTTTACCTCCGGCACACTCTTAAAATCCCGTCCTTCCATCCTGTTTATCAGCTCCAGGCATTCATATCTCCCCCTCTCTTCATCACAGAAATGAATTGCCGTAATGGATGGATTGTGATGCACCAGGAGCGAATTGTCATAAAAGGATGCCTGTTTAATATCACCCGGGACCCGGCAGCTGCTCCGGTCCAGCTTCTGGAAAACATATCTGCAGATACAGTCATCCATACACAAAATTCCTTCCGCTTTCCCGCGTACGGCATATTCGACGGCTTCTTCCGCCATTTCCCGGTTCAGCGTATTCAGCAGAACGATATCTTCCTGCGGCCTGAGCCCCCTCTGCCAGAATGCTTTTTTAAATCCCTTGTATCTGCTTATGGTTACTTCATGACGGATATCCCCGCCTATCAGCGCCAGCCTTTTTATTCCTCTGTCCAACAGGCTTCCGGTCATTTCACAGCACCCCTGAATAATCTTCTTCTCATTCTTACTTCCGATTACAACATAGGGCAGCCCCGTCTCTTCCAACAGACATACCGCCGGATCCTCCCGAACGGCCCGGGTAATAATCACTCCATCCACCTTTCCTGATGAAATCACCTTCCTCAACTGCCTGATATCTTCTCCCCATGTATAAATCAGCAGGATATCATAGTCATTCCTTGCTCCTTCTTCCGTAATTCCCTGAAGACAATCCTGGAAAAAGGACATTTCTTCCATTTTGGCATCTCCCGGAATTACGACCCCTATATTGAAGGTCCGACTGCCTGACAGCGCCCTTGCAAATTTGTTGGGGCTGTACTGCACCGTTTCTGCATATTCCAGAACTCTTTTCCTTGTGGCAGTGCTGATACGTCCTTTCCCTGACAATGCACGGGAAACAGTCGTAATTGATATCCCCAGTGTCCTGGCTATATCCTCCATGGAGAGTTCGGTATCTGCCGCTTTCTTTCTCACTTGATCACCCTCTCGTGTTTGATTTGTATTTAGCGCAAGCGTTTGTTCATTTAGCTAAATTATATATCCATTTGCTAAATTATTCAATTATTATATTTTCACAATTTAGCAACTTAATTTTTAGCAAATATCACGTTTTTAGCTGTTTACCATATCCTCCACTTGTTATTCAATCGAAATAAATATATATTATAGGGATACGGTAACTCTTTTTTAGCATCGTTTTTTCATAATGCAAATATTTACTATCATACATCTGCCAGGATGCTAAATTTTTGCCAAATCATTAAAGGAGGGTTTTATGGGAACTTTTAAAAATCTTGACAAGCTGCTGGACTCTTTTACACAGGGATCTATTCCCGGCTGTGCATGTGTTGTCATGCAGAATCATGACATCATCCATGAAAGCTATTCCGGTTATGCCGATATTGAAAAGGGGAGTAAAATCAACGAACGCTCCATTTTCAGACAGGCGTCCACCACAAAGCTTTTTACCTATGCCATCGGCATGATGCTGTTCGAAGAAGGGGCGTTCCGTTTTACAGATCCTGTCTATGATTTTCTTCCGGAGTGGAAAAGCACTACAAAATACGTACAGGTTCCGGGACGCGCTGCGGAAATTGTCCCTGTGGAGCATCCCATTACCGTAAAAGATGCCTTCACCATGTCCTACGGCCTCCCCTATTGTATGAGACCACTTGACCATGTGACGGATAATCCCACCGTCAATGCCATGTCCGAAGCGGTCAGGCCTTATTGCAAAGACGGGAAAATCCCCACACTGCGGGATGAGGTCCGCGCAATGGGCTCCGTTCCGATCATGTTTGAACCGGGAACGCATTGGCTTTACGGGCTGGGAAGCGAAATTGTGGGGGCCATTGTGGAAGTGATAACCGGAAAGTCCGTACGGCAGAATATGAAGGAAAGGCTGATTGAACCTCTTGGCCTGAAAGATACCGCCACTTTCCTGGACGATGAGATGATGAGCCGCCTTGTCACCTGCTACTTTATCTCTCCGGATAAAAGAAAAGAGCCTATGCCCGCAGATATGGACGACATCCTGAAGATCGGCGGCGCCCCAGAATATTCCAGGGCAAATCTGAACTGCAGCTGCAGAGATTTCGCCGTATTTATGAGTATGCTGGCAAACGGCGGCCAATACAAGGGGGAGCAGCTCCTGGGCAGAAAGACGATTGATCTGATGAGGACCAATCAGCTTGGGCCGGAACAGCTCAAAGATTTTTGGCATTATAATGGTGTGGATATTCTGGGCTATGGCTATGGAATGGGCGTGCGGACACTTCTTGACAAAGCGCCCGGCGCGTCCAATGGGTCTGTCGGCGCTTTCGGCTGGTCCGGCGGGTACGGCTCCTGGGCGGAAGCTTCCCCCGAGGATCATCTTTCCATCGTTTATATGCATAATACACAGGGTGAACACAATGAGCTGTTTCATGTGAAGGTAAGGGATGTTGTATATGGGTGTATTGAATAGAATGATGTAAAAAACAGCGGAGCCGGGGTCTATTCTTTAGCCCACGGCTCCGCTGCTTTTAATATTTATACTCAAACACTTCTTTCCCAAAAGCAAGCCTGAAATCAAGCACCGGACACTCCTCCAGTATTTCCGGCACAGCAGCATCCCGGAACTTCATCACCGCTTTATGCTCCTTCCTGTAAGGCTCCCATTTCGGCAGCGGATTCCCATTATAGTCCACACCGTTAGGATCCCCGTATTTAACGAAATTTGTCCAATAAGAGGTCACCTGCCTCGCAAGGTCATAGTGCTTCCCTTCAAAAGGCCTCCAGCTGTTTCCCAGAGAATCAAACATGAACCACAGATCCGAGCCGTGGAAGGAGCCCGCATCATCCCCCGGAATGTCATGATCAAAAATATAATAATACACCTTCTTACCCATGGAAGATCGAAGCTCACAGAAGCCTCTGCTGTTGCTTAACAGCATATTTTGGGCATCTGTTTTTGTCAGCGCTTCTGCTTCTTCATCATTGGAGACGCCTGCGATCCGTATAAATTCCTCTTCCCTGTCACCGAACAGCTTCGCCCATTTACGGAAATCTTCGTAAGTGAAGCTGTTTCCGCCGAACATGCCTCCCTGGGTCTCGCCCCAGCATACGCCGATAATCATAGGGACATCAGGAAGCCGGTCATTATAATAGGAATCCCACACAGATTCTTTTACAAACCTGCCGTCAATGCACTGCCCAAATCCGAATCTCCAGTCAGAGGAAATTTCCCGCAGCTTCCCCATAAGAACCGAAGCGTCCATTTCCTGCGCCTGCGCCAGATTTTCAATCCCTGCCTGCCTGAAAAAATCCTCGCCATGGGCTTCCGCTTCCCGCAGAGGCATGGCCGCCCCAAAGGGCTTCTCTTCATCCGCAAAAGCCATGGATATCCCGGACTGGCAGATTGCGCCGGCAATGATGCCTTCATTGAAGGGACTGCACAGCTGGGCCTGGACGCTTCCAGCACCGGCACTCTGCCCGCAAATCACGATATGATCGGGATTGCCGCCAAATGCTCTGATATTTTCATGTACCCAGTGAAGCGCCAGCGACTGATCCTGAAAACCAAAGTTGGAAATCACTTCTCCTTCCGGAGTCCGCGCCGTGATCTCAGGGTGCGCCAGGAAACCAAACAATCCCAGCCGGTAGCCGATCATCACGACGATAACGCCGCGGCGTGCCACTCTTTCCGGGTCAAATTCCACCTCATAGCTGTAGCCGTCCTGCAGGCCGCCGCCGTGGATATAGCAGAATACGGGAAGGTTCTCGTCTTCTGCCGCTGCAGGAGAAAAAATATTCAGATACAGACAATCCTCACTCATGCCATAATCTGCCGACGTGGGATGCAGCTCTTTTGTGTAAAAATCATTTCCCGTACCGGGATGTATTCTCATCATGGGCATGTCTCCATACTCATAGCATTTTCTAATACCCTCCCAGTTTTCTGCCGGCTGCGGCGCTCTCCAGCGAAGCTCACCCACCGGCGGTTTTGCGTATGGCACCCCTCTGAATACAGTAATACGGGGATCCTTTCCCACCAGTCCCTGAAGAACTCCGTTTTTCACCTGAACCTTTCGTAACATAATTCCCCTTCCTTTCTTTCATAAAAATACAGACAACAGCCAGGACAAGCCTTAGCTGCCGCAAGTTCTGGCATCCGCGCCTATTCGATGGTACCTTTTTTTTCCATAACAAGCACATTCACCGAATGGGCAGGCGCTGTATAGACAAATTCACTTCCGCCGAAAATACTCCCGATTACCGCGGAAACATGCTCCTTATCCTCAAAGGAATTTACCTCCCACGGATCCGCTGCCAGCACTTCCGTTAAAACAGCCTCCTCCACCGCACAGTCAGCCGAAATACTTATCTCCTCTTCCTTTCCGCTCACATTTACTATTTTCAGATATATCTTATTCTTATCCTGGGTTGCAACGGCATTGATTAACGGATGAAGCGTATGAACTTTTTTCTGCACAAGCTGATCGTTTATATAACACTCATAGCCGTACTCATTGCATACCATTTTATAATGGTTATATTCCCCGTAAGGGATAGATACAGTAACCTGTTCTTCTTCCGACAAAGGTTTGTCAAAAAACCGCGGCACCCTGACCGCGCTCCTGCCGTTCTCTATTTTCCATACCTGGTTCCTCACGCTTCTTGTCGTCCACTCCGTATCCTTTGGCTCATTGCAGCCTGCGTCCGTCTCCGGGTGGTGATTCCAGACAGATAAGGTCAGCGGATTGTCCTCTTCGGTTTTAATATCTACCTCAAAGGTATACTCCTCCAGTTCTTCTGTTCCAAAAACTGCCCACATGACCGGTTTTTCATGAATGCTCCCGCTTCCTATAAACGTTTCGAAAGCCTCGTTCCACTCCCTGCTCTTTCCGGTAAAATGATGCCTCCGGTTTCCGAAAATCATTTTCCAGCCATCGTCAGCCCTCTCAACCTCACCATAGATACATTGGGAAACCTCCACGGGCTTTCCGTTCACTTTTGTATTTTTAAAAAGCAGTCCTTCCTTTTCGCACATAATGCCGGAAATTCCACGGTATACCGGAGGCTGTTCTTCCCCTTCCTTCTCGATTTCCACCACCTCGTCGCCTCTGTATTTTCCGAGAAGGGAAACCGCATGGCAGCTGGGGATTCCATAGACCTGGTGGTTGTCAAATACAATCATATTCGGCTTCCAGGCCGTATAATCGGAATTCTGGAATAGCGGGGCATAGGCCGTCAGCCGGACAATATCCTGGTTCCTCTCCGCACCCAAAAGAAAAGCCGCTTCCGCAAGAGCGCATTCCATGGAAGCGATGGTATTTCCGCCGTTTACCGCATATTCCCCCAGGAAAATTTTCGGGCCGTTTCTGTCGTAATCATCGAACAAATCCCCGTTTTCCAGGAAAAATTCAGGGGCGTCATAATAATGCTCATCCGCATAGTCGGTAGGAAGGTTTTCCCTTTCCGTATGGCCGTTGGAAATATAGATTACCTGGGGGAAAGCTTCCTTTAGCGTCTTATAAAACAGCTCATAGCGCTGATTGTATTCCGGGCCGAAATTTTCATTTCCAATTTCCACGTATTTCAGCCGAAAGGGTTCCTTCCTGCCGTTTTTCGCACGGAGGTTTCCGTAAGGGGTATCGGCAGAGCCCAGTGCATACTCCAATGCATGAAGCGCCTCTTCCAGATATTCTTTTGTCGTCTCTTCCGAAAAACCGCCGCCGTGACGCGCCTGGCAGCTCATCCCGCAGTTGCAGACATACATGGCCTCCATTTCCAAGTCCTCACACAGTTGCAGATACTCATGAAAACCAAGTCCGTTTGTCGTACGGTAATGCCACATCAGCTGCGCGCTGGGGCGCTCCCACACGGGCCCTATCGTACGGGAAAAGCGAAGGGCGTTCTGTTCATTTATCCCCTCCACCACGCAGCCGCCGGGGAAACGGATAAATTTCGCATTTGTGTTTTTAAGGGCCATTGCCAGATCTTCCCGAAGCCCATGTCCCCTGAACGTTTTTTCAGGCATCAGGGAGGTAAAACCAAAGGTAACCGTGCAGGCCGTATCACAGGTGAGGCTGATTCTGCCTTTGAAATCCGTGCCCACGGCTGTAAGTTCACAGTCATACCGGCGGTAGTCCGTATTTTTTCGGATCGCAATTTCACAGCTGCCCAGGTCCGTTCCTTCCTCTGACTCCAATGCCGCTGTAAATGTTGCATCAGCATCGGACTGCGCCATAAAATACAGGCGGTATCGATCGCCTTCTTTCACAGGCACACCAAAATAGCCAATATTGTATATTTTTCCTCCAGGTTCAAAGGTTACCTGCAGGGCCGCTTTCCTGTTCGGATTGAGTGTGCCATCCTTCAAAAGCCGGAAAGACGCCTTCTTAGCGTACCAGCCCGGAATTTCCGAGGGCGGAACCGCAGCCGCCCACTCATCCATGCCCTCACCGTGATTGAACGCCCCCGGCCAGCCGTATTCCGTTATAAAAATTCTCTGGTTCGGATCGGTGGTACAGCCTTCCGGCACCAGGGAATCCTCAAATGCCCTGTTTCGGATCATTTCCGGGTACAGGCCTCCGTCGGCAGCATGGTTTATGTCCTCAAAAAATAAACCGTAAAACTCCGGCGCAGTGGGGCATTTCACCTTCTTCGTATGAATATGTATTGTGTTTTTCATTTCAGCCCCCGCTCTTTCCAAAAATTCTCTGCATAAAGGCATCTGCCAGAGGCAGCCACAGCTCAAAATTCGGATACTCATAATTGCCGAATACGGACACACCCGCCTGGCCGTGAGGCACACCGGTAAAGGTATGTACCTCCGCCCGGATGCCATGGGCAAGCAGATCCCCATATACCCAATGCAGGTTATCCAGCGCTTTGTCTTCCATGCCTACCGCGTAAAATACAGGCGGATAAACCACCTTTGTATAATCCATTTCCTTTCCCTCCCAGCGAGGGCCGTAAATACACAGGAACGCGTCCGGCGATCCTGAATATCCATCCAGTTCATCCGGAGCATAATCCGGAAAATGATCCGTCACCTTCTGGTTCCCGGAATAATAACGGATACATTCTTCGCCGGTCAGGCCGCCGTTGGAAAATCCGGCAAAGGCCACCTGATTTTCTCTGATGCGGTATTTTGATGCGTCCTTTCGGATCATGCGGATCAGCCTTGCCGCGTCCGCGCCGCATTCCTGTCCGGTGTAGGGCATCATGTTTGTCCTGTTTAAAAGCATGAAGCTCTGATAGCCCAGTCTATTGAAATCCAGGCAGCTCTGGTACGCTTCATGTATCACGCAGTCCCCATGGTCGCCTCCGGCGCACAGTATGACGGCTCCCTTCGGAGTCACATTCTCAGGCAGAAGGAACTCATACATATATGGCCGGAAGTCCGGATCATGGTTATAACGGAAGTCCGGATTTTCCAGATATTCTCCTGTAGCCGGCATATTCCCCTCCGGCCATAGATAAATACGTGACGGCGCATCCGGCAGTTTACACAAGGTATCCATAAATTCCTGATATTCCTTTGCCAGCTCCAGCTGCTTTGCTTCTTCCTTTTCCCCCAGCATATTTCTTCTCATGCCATGAAGCTTTACCAGTTTTTCTATCGGATAGCAGGGCGCATCCTCAAAATAGGCAACGCTCCGGTGCTGTAAGGCGCTGCAGAACCGCGCAACGTTGTTATCTAAAGTTTCTGTATCACGATTCATGAATTTCCCTCCCCAAAGTGTAGCCGATTCTGAATTTCATAAGTGCGTCTGCTTTTACCTTTGATTCCTCCGGTTTATCCGTAAACTCCATCACGAATTCATTCTCCGCCGTAAAAGACTTCCATTCCGGGAGTTCCTCCCCTATCGTATCTTTACCGTTGGGATCTCCTGTTTTAACAAAATTGGCCCAGTAGGAGCTGACCTGGCGGGCAAGATCATAATGTCTGCCAGTAAACGGACGCCAGCATCTTGCCAGACTGTCATAGGCGAACCACATCTCGCTTCCGTGATAGCTGCCGGCATGATCCTCGCCGGGAATATCGGCATTGAATTCATAGAGGTATGCCTTTCTGTCCTGGCTGTCCTGGATATACCCAAACATCCTTAAGCCTGCCGCCAGATCAAGCATGGCGTTTCCGGAAAACAGAGCCTTCACCTCCGCATCATTTTTTACACCGCAAAGAGACATGAATTCTTCCGCTTTGTCACTGAATCCGGCGGCATATTCCCTGAATGCAGCCATGGTTTCCACCGGTCGTGTGAACGCCTTTGCAAAGGACTCCGCCTCTCCCCGGTTATATCCCGCCAGCACCGGTATTCTGTGATGGTGATTTTTTTTATAGGCTTCAAAATTGGATTCTCTTATCAAAATACCGTCAATAGCGGGTTCAAAATGAATCCCAGGCCCTAAAAGCACGTCCTCCAGCCGTACCAGTTCTTCCCCCGGAAGCTTTCTGGCCTCTTTCAGGCTTCTGATCCCGGCCTTTTCAAAAAAAAGGGTGCCAACCTTTTCCGCCTTTTCCAGCGGATGGCTCCTGTCTTCCTTTTCCGCAAAGGCTGCGGTTATGCTGCTCTCAATAATGGCCCCGTCAATCAGCCCCTCCGCCATGGGGGAAGTCATCAGATTCTGTACGCTCATGGCTCCCGCAGACTGTCCGGCAATAGTAATCTGAGCCGGATCACCGCCAAATACAGCAATATTGCGCCTCACCCACTTTAAGGCCGCCAATTGATCCAGAGTTCCGTAATTTCCCTTGGGATCCTCCGGCGCTTCCGCCGATAACCAGGGGTGGGCTAAAAATCCTAGGACACCCAGACGATAAGCGATCGAGACGACCACAATCCCTTTTTTCGCCATATGCTCCCAGTCAAATTCCACCTCGTAAGGATATCCTCCCTTAAATCCTCCGCCATGGATATAGATTAAAACCGGAAGCTTTTCCTCTCCCGTCCTCGCCGTGGTATAAACATTCAGATACAGACAGTCTTCACTCATCTCGAATTCCATGCCTGTGGGGTGGATCTCCCTTGTCCAGAACTCCTCCGTGTTGCTGCCGGGCACAGGCTGGCAGGCGATTGGGCCGTACTGATCCGCTTTTCGCACACCCTCCCAGGGTACAGCCGGCAAAGGCGCCCTCCAGCGCAGTTCTCCAATCGGAGGTGCGGCATAAGGAATCCCGCGGAATACCGCAACTCTTGGATCCCACCCATGGATTCCCTGTAATTTCCCTGATTCCACTGTTACCTGTAAATTTTCCATACCTTCTCCTTTTCCGATTTTTGTAATTTATTTTTATCTTCAAAACAATTGCCGGCCATAGAAATCTACAGCCGGCAACACATTTTATTAATTCTTTACCTGTTTACTGTGCAGCAAGCCATGCATCAAACTGTTTCTGCTCTTCCGCAATGATCTCATCGATTCCTGCGGCCTTCAGCTCTTCGTTAAACTTTTCCAGATAAGAATCCACGTCTACCAGGCCATATAACAGGGCATCTCTGTACTCAGCCACAACCGTTGTGCAGGCTGCCATCTGATCATATACCGGCGCACTGTCGAATATGAAGCCCATTGCTTCTGAAAATTTCGCATGGTTCGGGGCATCCAGCATATCGGTATAATAAGTGGACATTTCCACCTCCAGAGGAAGACTCAGGCACTGATTCGGATAATACCAGGGGCCGTTCATATTCCAGGTTGCATTGCTCGCATCCACACCTTCCGGGAAACGGGCGATACCGTTTTCATCCACCGAATAGTTGTGGCCTTCAATACCGAGAATCATATAGCGCGCCACCACTTCGTCGGTTGCCATCAGGTACAGAATCTTCATGGCTGCATCCGGGTTTTTGCATACTGTGGAGACCATCCAGCCGCCTAAAACAGATGAGCTTGTTCCCACCAGATCCGTAAGCTGGAACTCTATGGGCTCGTAGGGGCTGTAGGAAATCAGCGCCTTAATATAGTCGGCGCTGTAACCGCCAAGATAACAGCCGGCGGCTACGCCATTGTTATACTGTGTGATAGTTCTTTCGTTATTCAGAGGATCATCCAGCTGCAATCCGGCCTCGTTCCAATCCTTCATCAGATAGCAGAAATCACGCCATTCCTGCGTCTCATAAAGATTGACGATTTCCGTCGTTCCCACTCCCTGATTTAACAGGACGCCGAGCCAGTTGGGATTGCCCAGGCTGTCTATGCCGATGACAGGTTCGTCATTGGTATTCACCATATAGGAAAATTCCGGATGAATGGCCTTTGCGTCTTTCATGATCTGTGTCAGTTCATCAATAGTTATCCGTTCTCCGTCTCTGTCGGCGATTCCCAGTTCCTCCGCTATTTCTTTACGCAGCGCATATACCTCATAGGTGGCATAGCTGTCAACGGAGGGAACCGCATATTGTATACCGGAAACCTGCTGGGTTTTTAATACCTTATCCGGATACATTTCCCAAAGATCGGGATACACATCTTTATAAGGCTCCAGAGAAATACACTGCTCATTCTTCACACAGCTGTCCACATTGGAATAAAATCTCCAGCAGAATATATCCAGAGGATTCTGGTTATCGGACAGCATCAGTGTCATCTGTGTGGCAAGGTCGCCAAAGTTAATTCCGATCAAATCCACCTTTGCGCCTGCATTTATCGATACCAGATACTCATTCAGCGCTTCCTCAACCTTTGCCTCATCCGGCATATCATAGCTTAATGACTGCACGGCGATTACCGGCCAGTCGTCCGGGTTTTCGGGTACTTCAAGCGCCCCGGCCGTTTCTGCTCCTGAGGCGGCGGTACTTCCGGCAGAATCTGCCGCACCCGAGGTTCCCGTCCCGGCAGGATCCGAACCACAGCCTATAAGTGTTCCAAGCATTACCGCAGCAAGGATAAGTGATACCAGTTTCTTTTTCATAGTGCTTCCTCCTGTATTTCATTTCATAAATCTATCTTATATTTTTCTTTCTTTTCAAAATATTCATTTTCCGATATAATCCGTGATATTTTCTGACTCCGGACAATCGTTCCGACGAAACAGAACGGTTACAGGGTTATAGCGCCGGACAACGATGCGCGGACATATACATCCGCAACAGCCGCTTCAATAAGGGCCTGCCTGTCTGATATCTGGCGTGGGCTCAGATTCAGTATCTGTCTGCCTCCTCTGATAGGAAGGATACACTGGCTGTAGCCTGTAAAATTGTAATTATTGTCAATGGGAATCAGACTATCCATTTTCTCCCAGAAGCCCATCCCCATTTCCGAATTGGCAAATATATGCGAAAAGCCTCTTCCCGCTGCCAGGATAGTCCCGTCCTTTCCTCCCTTGTTAATCCAGGCCACATAAGGCGTACCCGTAAGATAACTTCCGTCAACTGCAACTATCGGATTTCCTATAAAATCAGGTTCCCCCCAGTCATCCATGGAATCGGAAATCCTGAAATAAACAGGGATTCTGTCCTCATTTACCATCTCATAAACCATAATGAACTTCCCGTTCGGCAGGTAAGCCACGACAGGCATTCCCGGGCGAAGGTTCCCGTCGGGAAAAGCCACGTCTATTTTTTCCTCTCCCCATGTATAGCCGCCGTCCTCCGACACCTTATGTGCAAGAAGCTGGTTATAATTCCCATGATCCTTGTACCGCTCATCCGAATAATAACAGAACAGCCTTCCGTCAGGGGACTGCAGCAGGAAGGGCTCCCATACGGGAAGGCCCATGATATGCTTTTCGTCCCTCTCCCCTTTTACAATTTCGCTGACAAATTCCCAGGTTTTACCCACATCTTCGCTTTTATACATGTGCAGTGTGGTAGTGCTCATATCCTTGGGAATAATGTTGCCTGCGCACAGAATCGTCCCCTCCTTTATCCTCCCCATATCACAGGGCAGTTCAAACAGATGAGGCTGGAAACGGCATCCCTGTCCCAGCTGTGTATCCTCAACACAGCTCAGATAATGCCAGCTGTGCGCATCATCCGTACTCTCATAAACAGGAAAAACGGGAGTCGTCTCTGTGTAATACTCCATCGTCGCCAGCAGTGTCCCGTTTTTCTCCCCGTTATGCTCCAGGCAAATGCAGCGCGGATACATAGAACCCGGACCTCTCTGCCCTTCAAAAGGCTCCCCGGGGCAAAACACCACGCTTGTATATCTTTTCTTTAACAGAATGGAACAGCTTCCTCCCTCTTTCGGAACATGCCCGCCATTAGGGGCATAAAGAGAATCATGAATTAATTTACTGTCTGCAGCCCTATTCATATTTAACTCCTTTCACCTGCCTGCGCGGTTCCCGTCTTCCTGTGCTGTCTGCCCCTCTTGCCCGGCCTGCCACCCTCTCCGTGTGGTCCGCTCTCCCAGTGCGGGCCGCCGCCCTGTAAGGATTCCTGTAAGGGGCGTCATAAGCACGCCGGTCCTTAGGCTGCGTTCTTTGCAGCCTTAGTACCGCTGCGTGATTATCCGAGCGGTAAGCAAAAACGACTAAAGTCGTTTCCCCTCTAAGGAACCTTACAGGGCGGCGGCCCGCACTGGGAGAGCAGACCACACGGAGAGGGCGGCAGGCCGGGCAAGAGGGGCAGGCAGCACAGGAAGACGGGAAACACACCTCAGTCTGTCAGCCCTTTACGCCGCCGATTACAATGCCTTTAATAAACGCCTTCTGGAAGAAGGGATAAATAACCATAATCGGTACGACGGAAATTACCGCAATTGCCATTCTCACTCCGGAGGTGGGGATCTGCGTGGTAATCTGGGCGCTGCCCGCGTCCAGCGTATTCTCTTTCAGGAACTGCACATTATTCATCATGGAATTGAGCACGTTCTGAATGGAATACAGATCGCTTCTCCTTGTCAGATAATACAGGCCGTTAATCCAGTCATTCCAATAAGCCAGTGCGGAAAACAGCGCCACCGTTGAAAGCATGGGCTTGGAAAGCGGGATCGCTATCCGAAACAGCATACCCAGCTCGCCGCAGGAATCCATTTCCGCGGCCTCCAGAATATCCTTGGGTACATTAGTAGTGAAATAAGTTCTCATCAGTATTACGTTATAAGCCCCCAGGGCCAGGTTCGGCAGGAGCAGCCCCAGAAGGCTGTCGCCCACATGCATGTACTGGCTCCATATAATATAGGAAGGAACCATACCGCCGGAAAACAGCATCGTAAAGAAAATGAAAAAGGATAAAAAATTCCTTCCGGGCAAATCCTGTTTGGACAGCAGATAAGCCATAAACATTGTCATCGTCACATTCAGCGTGGTCCCCACCGCCGTAATCAGAATCGTCACCCCATAGGCTCTGGCAATCTTTCCGGCAGACCGGAACAAATACTCATAAGCGCGGAAATTTATTTTTTTCGGAAAAAAGGAATATCCGTAAAGCGTCAGTGTAGCTTCATCTGTGATGGACGCCGTAATCAAAAGGATAAACGGCAGCAGACAGCACAGCATTAAAAGAATCATTATTATATTCGCAAATATGCGAAAACCTTTATTCGTTCCAGCCATTTTTCCTCCTCCTCAGAACAACGCACTGTCAGGTTCTGTTTTACGCACAATAGCATTGGTCAGCATTACAACGAAAAATCCGAGTACGGACTGCATGAATCCCGCCGCAAGCGATCTTCCCACATCATGATCCTGCATCAGAGTACGGTATACGAAGGTATCAATTGTGGTGGTAGTGGAATAAAGCAGTCCGCTGTTCTGGGGCACCTGATAGAACAGGCCGAAGTCAGATGCAAACATCCTCCCCAGCGCCATGATCGTCAGGATAATTACTGTAGGCTTTAACAGCGGCAGGGTAATCCTTGTAATCTGCTGCCAGGTAGTGGCGCCGTCCACTACGGCCGCCTCATAATAAGTCTTGTCAAATCCGATAATCGTTGCAAAATATACAATGCTCTGAAAACCAAAGCTTCTCCAAAGCTGTACGATAGTCAGAATAAAAGGCCAGTACTTTGCCTCCGTGTACCACTGGACTCCTTCTTTTCCCAACGGCTCCAGAATCCCCTTGTTGACAAAACCGTTCGTGCTGGACAGAAAGGCGTATACCAAATAGCCGATAAGGACCGTGCTTACCAGATGGGGAATCAGTATTGTCGTCTGATATACCTGCTGCGCCGTTTTCTTACGTACTTCATTTAAAAGGATTGCTACGAAGATTGCAAAAACGGTCCCCAGAGACAGGAACAAAATATTGTAGCCAATGGTATTGCGGAACATGATCTTAGCCCATTTGGAGCCAAACAGATATGTAAAATTACTCAGGCCGTTCCAGGGACTTTTGATTATTCCCTTGGCAAAACTGTATTTCTTAAATGCAAGAATCAGTCCTCCCATGGGAAGATAATTATTAATGATCAGATACAGAAACCCCGGCAGTGCACACAGATACAAAGGGGCATATTTACGGAGTTTTCTCAATGTCTGCTTCTTTGAAGCCGCTTTTCTTTGGGTTGTGCCTATATTTTTTGACATCATCTTATCCTATCCTTCCATTCAGGGAAAATAATCTATTGTACGGCAAGCCATGCATCAAACTGTTTCTGTTCTTCCGCAATAATCTCGTCGATCCCTGCCGCCTTCAGCTCCTCATTGAACTTTTCCAGATAAGTATCCACATCCACCAGGCCGTACAGCAATGCGTCTCTGTATTCCGCAACTACTGTGGTACATGCCGCCATCTGGTCATAAACCGGAGCGCTGTCGAATACAAATCCCATGGCCTGGGAGAATTTTGCATGGTTCGGGGCATCCAGCATATCGGTATAGTATGTTGTCATTTCTGTTTCCAGCGGAATGCTCAGACACTGGTTCGGATAAAACCACGGGCAGTCCTGGTTCCAGGTGCTGTTATTCTGCGTAACGCCTTCGGGACGTCTCGCAATGCCTTTTTCATCCACGTTATAATGCACGCCCTCAATCCCCAGGATAAAGTACCGGGCCACCTTTTCATCAGTGGACATCAGGTACAGCATCTTCATGGCGGCATCCGGTTCTTTGCATACGGTGGAAATCATCCATCCTCCCAGTACGGAGGCGCTCGTTCCCACCATATCCGTCAGCCGGAACTCAATGGGCTCATAAGGGCTGTAAGCTATCAGCGCCTTAATATAATCCGGGCTGTAGCCGCCCAGGTAGCAGCCTGCGGAAACACCGTTATTATACTGTGAAATTGTCATTTCATTGTTGAGCGGGTCGTCCATCATTAAACCGGCATCCTTCCAGGCCTTCATACGAAGGCAGAACTCACGCCATTCTTCCGTTTCATACAAATTTACAATCTCTTTGGTATCCACGCCCCGATTCATCAGAACGCCCAGCCAGTTGCTGTTTCCCAGACTGTCTATGCCGATAACCGCTTCATTATTGGTATTGATCATATACGCGTATTCCGGATGTGCCGCCTTTGCATCCTTCATAATCTGAGTCATTTCATCCAGCGTAATCCGTTCCCCGTCCCTGTCCGCAATGCCCAGATCCTCGGCCACATCTTTTCTTAACGCATAAACATCATAGGTTGCATAGCTGTCCACGGAAGGAACCGCATACTGCACACCACTGATCTGCTGAGTCTTCAGGACAATTTCAGGATACATTTCCCACAAATCAGGATAAACATCAAGATAAGAATCTAACGGGATGCACTGTTCGTTTTTCACACACCCATCCAACGTGGAATAGAATCTCCAGCAGAATAAATCCAGAGGTTGTTGATTATCAGACAGCATAAGCGTCAGCTGTGTGGAGAGATCTCCCAGGGTCATCTGCACCATATCGGCCTTCACGCCTGCATTAATAGATACCAGATATTCATTTAAAGCTTCCTCCACCATCTGTTCGTCTGCCATTTCACTCAGCACAGGCACCTGTACCGTAATGGTGGGCCACTCGTCCGGGTTTTGTGCTGCCGAAAAATCTCCGGCCGATTCCATTTTTTCCGTCTCCATCTCCCCATTACCGGTCGTTTGAGACTGTGCTCCTGCAGGCGCCTTTTCGGCACAGCCGGCCAGCACACCCGTCATTACAACCGTGAGAATCAGTGACAATAACTTTTTCTTCATTGCTTTACCTCCCCTTTTTCCTTTTGGTAATCCTATTCTAATCAACCCGGGGAGTGAAAAATATGCAAAATCAGAGAACGTTTATTGCATTTTCTGATTCGAGGCCGCCTTACGGTACTCCATAGGCGTACAGCCCACCAGCTGTTTAAAGCTCCTTGTGAAATTGGAATAATTTCCATAACCTACATGGCTGGATATCAAGGTTACAGGCAATGAGGTTGTTGATAGAAGCATTTTGGCAGACTCCATTTTTTCATTTACAATATATTCTTTCAGAGTGCAACCCATATTCTTTTTAAAAAGCTTTGTCAAATACTCCGGGTTCATTCCCGCAAATTCTGCGATTTCTGTTACCGACAGATCCGTGTCCAGATGCTGTCTGATATATTTTACCGTTTCCCGGATCACATCCTTTGTTTCCCCTTTCCCCGTAATCTCCTGCAGCTTTACCGCAATATACGTCAGTGCTTTTTCAAACAAATCATATCCCTGCCAGGAATTCATATAGGTCAGGTAGGGCAGCTTGTCATCAAAAATCATCTCGCTGCCAATCTGATGATTTACAAGATAGACCAATAAAAGCTGGGTAACGCTCTGATGAAGGTTCATCATGCCGGATGCATTCATATGTCCATGGTAATCTTTTGTGATATAAGAAAGGATACTATCCTTAAAGACAAGAAACTGATCCTGATCCAACAGCTTTTTCCATGTACCCAGCTGCAGCCTGTAGGAATTGCTGTTTACATCCTTCTCATTTTCCCGGGGCAGAAACACACGGCTTTCCCTGCGCACATTATCCCTTTTCGCCTGAAATAAAGGCTGCGAATATTTCACAAGCTCCGCCGGGCCGCAGGCTCTGCCGCAGTAGATAGCCATTGAGGTCTGAAGGGCACGGAACGCAAGAATACGAAAGCTCTCCAGTTTTTCGGAAAGCTCCTCTGTTTCATAGGACAATTCCCTTTTCCAGTACAGGAGAATGGCAAAATCCGTACTGTTTTCTTTCAGAAGAATAATACTGAATACCTTCAAATCCTGAAACACTTCATCCAGAACATTCTGGTAAATCAGACGTAAGATGGGCTTTTCTATCTTTTCCAGATGCTTCTGCGTTTTGAGAACCTGGATCAGTACGGGCAGATATTCCGATTCTCCCGCGCCGTTAACATTATGGCTCAAAATCAGCCTGCGCAAATAGGAGTCCTCTTCATTCCGCCCTTCCAGATACTGCAGGGCACCTGTTTCAAGAATACTTTCCTCATATGTCTGAAAAAAAGCGCCCATGTTTATCAGTTCCTGATTTTTCCGCTCTATTTTTATCTGGGAAACGGCCCGCTCTACAACATTCTTCAATTCCTGTGTACTGACAGGCTGAAGAACATAATCAAAGCTCTGCATGGAAATTGCTTCCTTCATGTATTTGACATCCGCATAAGCCGTCAGGAAAATAATCTTCACATCGGGATACCTTTCCAGTACCCATTTGGCGAAGGTTATCCCGTCCGTTTCAGGCATGACAATATCGCAGAGGAATATGTCATAATGATACTGTTTCATCCATTCTTTTGCTTCCTCAGCGCTGTTTGCAGTATCTATTCTCTCCATTTCCAGTTTCATCTCTTTTAGCTGGGAGTCCACTGTTTTAAGCACTGTTTTTTCATCATCAATAATCAGTATGTTCATTTTTATACCTCTGTATATCGCGGATTTTCCCACGCCTGCCTCATAAAGCAGTCTGGACGGGTTTTTCAAACATTACTTGCGGAAGCAATATTTCCGTAACAGCTCCTCCGGCGGGACTGTTATAAAAATAAAGCTTTGCCTTATCACCATATAACAAATAAATCCGGTACTTTATATTATCAACACCAACCTGCATGGAATGATACTGGAATTCCGTAACCGGCCTGTTCAGCTGTTCCAGCTGTTCCGGCCTGTAGCCCTCTCCATTATCCGTGATATGGATTCTTGTATACCATTTCCCGTCATCCTCTATTCTGTCCGCCGTAATGGAAATAGAAAGCACCCTGCTCTTATTCACCGCATATTTTACAGAATTCTCCACAAATGTCTGCACACACAGAATGGGGATCTTACAGGATTCCGTCTCTTCCTCCAGATTAATCTGCAGAAGAATAGGCATGGCATTTTTAATAATATAAATATTGCAGTAAGCTTTAACCTCTTCTATTTCCTCAGCCAGTGTAACCAGACTGTCCGAATCCTGAAACACATAGCGGAAATGCCTGGATACGGCAAAAATCATGGTTTTCACCGTGTCCACATCATTTTCATTGAGTAAAGAGGCTACGATATTCAGACAGTTCAGGAAAAAATGAGGTCTTATCTGCAGCTGATAATACTGCAGCAGCGCAGCGTTGGCTTCCTTCTCCTTTTTGTATTTTTCCTGCTCCAGCTGCCCCATCTCCGCAATCAATTCATCCAGCTTTTCATTAATCAGCCGGATTTCCTCCAGCTGGCTTTCTTTCCCTGCATATCCGAAATTTTCAGACGCCTCTCCCCTTTTCATTTCCGTCAGGCGGTGTACGAAATGATCGATCGGCTGGTAAATAATCCGTTTTACAAATCTGTATACATTCCACAAAACAGCAAAAGCCGTCAGAGGGATGAGAATGAACAACAGCCAGAATTCCGCCTGATTCCAGAAGGCAAGTTTCTCATCCTTATGAATCAGCATGACCTGAAGCTCCTGTCCCTCCACCGCTTCCCTGGAAATCATGTATGTCAGCCCCGCGTTGTCCGTATCATTCCTGAGTTTTTCCGCAATTGTCTGCCCGTCAAGAAGCGGCTCTCCCAGATTGGCAAGAATATTCCCCTGCATATCGGAGATGATCAGCTGCATATTTTCCCTCAATACAAAATATACGGACAAATTGACCGTATATCCTAAAAGCTTTCCCCGATCTCCCAGAAGATACAGAAGATACGTTTCTCCTTCATAGGTCATTATCTCTTCATAAGGCATCTTTTCACCTGTATGGGCCCGTACCGCCTCTTTGATCGCCTGGTTCAGGCGATAGCTGTCACCCGCAAAGGGATAGCTGCTGAACTCACTGTGAAGGGAATCCCAGTCCTGATCGTAGTAAAAGACGCCGCCGAAATAATCCAGATTATCCGCCTTGGTGCTGAAATTATTATTCAGGTAATAGGCAGCGAGCATCCACTGGCTTTCCGTAATCTGCGGCCTTTTCAGCATCTGATAATGTACATTGTTCCCATACAGATTTTTAACATAGGCCTCCATGGAACCGATATCCCGGGCAAGCTGCTGCGCATAATCGGAGGTCATGGCCGCATGATCCCTTTTATACACGTGCCGGTACTGCAGTATAATATAGCCTCCGAAACACATTAAAAGCAGCAGAAGCAGAACGGAACCGCCTATGCCGCCTATGAATAAGTATCTTTTTATGGAACCATTTTTATTCTTCAGAACCGGGACTTCCTTTTTGTTCATGCATTTATTTCCTTCTTTCCCTTTTCTGCATCCTCCGGGCATCAAGCAGATTTGCAGCTGTTGTGTACTTTCACAGTTACACAGATTTTATCATATAATCCATTTTGAAACAAATCGTTACATGCTATGCCGGTTCATAAAAATATTCGTTAAGAATTGATCCGCCAGGACCTCCCATGTTTCAAAATTCGGATATTTAACACATCCGTCCATCAGCTTCCTTCCCGCCTGTCCATGGGGCACCCCTGAAAAAGTATGGATTTCAACTGTGATTCCATGTGATATAAGCTCAGTGTACAGCTTATTCATATTGTCTATGTTAAAATCCTCAAGCCCCAGCGCATGAAAGACGGGAGGATATACCGCCCTGTCATAGTCGAAGGTATCCTGGTTCATCCTCGGCCCGTAAATACACAGAAAAGCATCCATTGCTCCGCTGATCGTATCAAGCGTATCCTCTTCATAACCGGGAAACACATCAGACATTTTCTGTTCTCCGGAATAATACTGTATACATGCCTCTCCTGTCAGCCCTCCGTTGGAAAATCCTGCAAAGGCGATCTGGTTCTCCTTCACACGGTATTTACCGGCATTGGCCCTGACAATACGAATGGCTCTTGCCGCGTCCGCCCCAGCCTCACTTCCGCTCCACGGATTCATGTTCGTGCGGTTCAAAAGGAGAAAGCACTGGTAGCCCATCCGGTTAAAATCCACTGCCACCTGATATCCCTCACACAAAACGGTAAAGCCATGATCTCCTCCTGCGCATAAAATAACGGCGCCTTTCGGCGTTACATCCTCTGGTACAAGCATTTCATACATAAACGGGGCGAAATCGGGATTGTGATTGTAACGAAACGCTGTATTGTCCGTGTATTCAGTCAATGCAGGTATCTTGTTTTCCGGCCACAGCATGATTTTCGGATAATCGGTTCTCATCCCCTCTATTTTTATTCTCAGTTCCCGGAATCCGCCGAGTCTTTCCCTGATTTCCTCCGGGGAATCCAGTTCTTCTATTTCCGCCGCCATTTTTGCAAGCTCCGCCAGCTGCTCCACAGGGTAACACAGACATTCCTCAAACAACGGAACCGCCGCCAGGTTTTCTTCCCCGAACACGCTTCTTACCATATCCATTTTAGCCCTCATTTTTTCAAACAAAGCTCTCATATCTTCCATATCATATCCTCCTTCTGCACTGCCAGCACCTCCCGGTAGGGACGTGTTGGGTCGCATTCTATTCTGCATTCCTCATCAATAACCATCGTCTCATATGCCACTGAAAACGGATTCCAATCTATCTCAGGAAGGGATGGACTGCCGGTTCTGGCAAAGGCCCCCAGAAAAGCCGCCAGTTTTCGGGATACCGCTTCACTTTCCTGATGCAGTACAATACGAAGCTGAAGGGGAAGCTCTGCCCCGTGCCATGCAAACCTCTTATCCGGCATGATTCTGTGAGGCGCATCGTAAGCCGTCAGGTAACGGTATACCTTTCCCCTGTTCTTTGCCGCACAGACTGCCGAATGTTCAAATGTAGCCTGTTCCAGCGGACCGCATATCGTACATACTTTCATAAGAAGATGGGCATTATCATTTTCTTTCCTGTCATTCTCCCGGAATACCCGGATTAATTCTTCCGCCCCGGAAGGACTGATTTCCCTCAGATGCATCCAACCCGGTCCGCAGCCGTTTACAATAGCCCGAATCATTTCTTCTTCCGTCCGGATTTTATGCTCCTGTTCCGAAGCGAACGCAGCCAGTTCATCCTCCGCGGAACCGACAATAATCGGGATATCCGGATTCACCATGGGAAAACCGTTTTCTGTGTTAAAAGGCAGATGAATATCGTCAGCCACCGGTTCAAAGGAAAAAGGACCCAGATAAAAGGCGGCACCGCATATGTGTGAAGCGGGCAGCGCCTGGAGCCTGGAAATAATGTTATTTCTAATTCCCAGCTGAAACAGAAAATGCTCCGTCATATCAACGGCCTTCTCCACCGAATATCTGCCGGGCTTCCCAAAAGCACTTTCCATCACGGCTCCTTTTATCAGCGAAGCGGTTTCCGGCATGGCAAGCAGAGACGCAATTTTAACTCCTCCGCCTGATTCCCCCATAACGATCACATTCTCCGGATCTCCTCCAAAAAATCCTATATTTTTATGTACCCATTTCAAAGCCAGCACCAGATCCGTAATTCCGACTGTGCCTGATTCCCGAAAAGCTTCATCTATTTCACCCAGATAAAGAAAACCGAAAGCATTCAGCCTGTGGTTTACTCCCACAAGAACAATATCCTGTTCCCTCACCAGACCATCCGCTCCCAATACCGTAGTCCCCGATCCGGAAGCGAAACCGCCGCCATGTATATAAACAATTACCGGCCTTTTTCCCTCTCCAATTTGCGGTGTAAGTACATTTAAAATAAGACAATTTTCTCCTTTCGGCTCTTCAGCTATCCCGAAAAGCTCCGGTTTCCCGCCGCTGAAATAATTGCCGAAATCCCAGCTTCCCGCTATACTGCCCCCTTCCTGCACCGCAATGGGTCCGTTTTTTCTGCAGTCTTTTATTCCTTTCCAGGTTTTCGGCTCCCCTGCGGGAAGGAACCGCTTATCCCCGTCACAGCTTCCTCCATAAGGAATTCCCCGGAAAACAGCCACTCCGTTCCTATTTTCTCCCATCACCTTTCCATAAATCGTATCGGCAACCGGAAACTTTGCGGTCACTCTGCCAAATACAGGAAATCCATATCGCTCTGCCATTAGTGTTCCCCTCTCTTATTACGGAATCGCGGAATCCATTGCCTCTGTTATGATTGCGGAAGCATCCTCCGGCATAAGGAATCCGCTTTGAATCATTTTCATAACAGCTTCCACCACCTTACGCACATAGTCCTCATGTGAAGGGTACATCTTTTTAAGCTTATCCGCCGGAAAAGGAGAAATGATATTACGGACATTTCCCGGTTCATCCCTCCAGGTATAGGTACAGACAGGGACATCCACATAGGGGGAGCGGACGCCGCCTCTGGGATTTCCGTGCTCGTCAAGCACGAAATCCGCATCCGGATATTCCCCCATCATCTCGATATATGCTGATCTGGGAGCGGGAACCCCATATTTTATCCATTTTTTCAGATGATCCAATACCGCCCGGATCACATAATGAAACGGAATCTCTCCGTAGGGACGTTCCAGCGGATACTCTTTTTTCTCTCCGCCAATTTTCTCCAAATCCTCCGCACAGGGACAGCATCCCATATCCCAGTCCATTCCCAATGCGGCTCCTGCGATTTCATACTGTCTGTGCTGCCGTCCGGGAAGATCGCTGTCCGGCCAGCGGTACATATAAGAATAGCTTGGATGCACTCCTCCTCCCCGCATATCCCCCATGGTCTGTGTCCATACAAGCGGCACATTGGTCATAATTTTACACCTGTCATCATCGGCCTCAAAGCGTGTCTCGCCATTGCTGATAAAACCCGGATAGCCCGTCATATGTATATGGAAGCCATCAAAACACGGATTATTTCCGTCCGTTACTGCGAACGGCTGAAGGGCCGCTGCGTAAAGGGACAAGTCACAGCCCGAAGCACCCATGCCTATCACATATCCTGCTGCCTTTCCGCAGATACCGCCGCCAAACAAAGGATTTTGATTGGTCTTCGATTTTAAGAGAGCCGCCACCTGGCTCAGGGCATCATACGCAAGGCCGTTCTCATATTCCCCGGCCTCATCCGTGTCCGCAACGCCCGGCATGGCTCCTCCCCGCTTTCTTTTCTCCTTTGGTACCGGATTGGGAAAACCAAGAGCCGCATAGCGTTTGGTGTCAAATTTTTTCAGATTGTCTATGGCGCTCTGCTTCATGGTAATTCCCACCCATACGTCTCCTCTGGAAAGCATATATTCACCGCAGTACCCCCAGCCCGCAAAAGCACGCTCGGCCCCGGCGTAGTTGAAAACCTCCAATATTGCAAAATCACTCTGTTTCTGCGGGGCGGCAGGGCGGCGTATTAAAATCCGCGTACAGTATCTGCCGCCGCTGCACCGTATTTTCGGATACAGGCCCACATCATGATATTCATACACATTCGCATAGCCGCTGACAATGTATTCCTCCTCCACATATCCGAAGTCCGCCAGATTCACCGGCTTCTGCTGACGCCCTGCGGCGTTAAAGGGGTACGTTTCTCCACTATTGGGAAGCGGCCCGACAACCTCGGGAAGAGGCGCCGGTAGTTTTTGTATTTCTTTCAGTTCTTCATAATAAACAGGCTGCCTCATAAGTGTTCCTTTCTATCATCCGCGCAGGGAACCAGTTTTTTCCGGAAGAAATCAAGTACGATATCATAGTAGCCCTGTCCTTTAAAGAAGCCGTGCCCCTGACGGGGAACCAGCACAAAGGTGGCGTCATGGCCGTATTTTAGCAATGCATCATAGTAATTATAGGAAAATTCCGGTGACACCGCCTGGTCCGAATCGCCATGCATCAAAAGGTACGCCGGCTGTTTCTGATCGACATAGAAGATCGGGCTGATTTCCATGGAGAGCTCCGGCGCTTCCCTGCCGGGCCTGCCGAACATCTGCACAAAAATTTTCTCCTGCACTTCATCCCTCTGCTTTTCCTCTTTTCCCTGCTGTCCCGGCATGAGAGTCAGCCGGATTCCAAGCTCTTTTGCACGGGCCTGCACTTGTGGACAGGCATATGCTCCCATATGCGTCATATCACCGCCGCAGTACCAGTCACAGACTGCTTTAACCTCACTGCTGTATTCCTTCCAACCGCCGTTCCCCTCCAGGCGGGGATTCTTATAGGAAGCCCCGACCAGCGCCGCCAGCTGGCCGCCTGCCGACTCTCCCCAGATACCGATACAATCCGGATCAATGCCCAGTTCTCCGGCATGTGCCTTTAAAAAACGCACGGCACATTTACAGTCTTCAACAGGGGCAGGAAACGGCTTCTCCGTTACCAGCCGGTACTCAATGCTTGCACAGACAAAGCCCATATGGCAGGCCTGTACCAAAGCATTTACCGGACGGTATTTTTTCGTCAGTTCCGGGATGCTCCAGCCGCCGCCGTGAACCCAGATGATAACAGGACGTTTTTTCTCTGCTTTTTCCCTGGGGATCATAAGGTCAAGATACATGGGGTGATCCCCTCCCATTCCATAAGCCACATCCTCATAAAAGTCGATTCCCTGGTTTTCCCAGTCCATTTTAAATTCATCTGCAACACAGGTTTCTTCTCCGGATAATTTTATCAAATCCAACATTTCGCAGCCTCCTTAACCTTAAATTTTATTTATATTGTATCCATTTTAATATAAATGGAGGGAAAAAATATACAAAAACAGATTCTCTATATCATATTTTCTGATATATATACTATAAAACAAAAATACCCTCAAGCAGATTTATAATTCCTTTCTTCTACTTGAGAGTATCCTTATTCTTTCACTTGCTGATTCATCCGATATATTCGGATGAACCATCTTCAAGCCGTCTATATTTACAGAAAAATTCATCGTAAATCATCATTGAGGTTTCAGGCGTAACTGTATGCGGCCAACGGTCTATGCCAGTAAACCGGACAAGCGGGCGGTGCTCCTTGTCGTATGCGACCAGATGACGATATATCCCACTCGTATAATGTGCAGCATGAGCATAGTCTGCACGATTACAGGCGCAGGCGTTCTGAATGGTATTATAGTTACCTGTCCCCGGCTCCAGACTGTCCGCTTCAAACAAATCGCGCTCCCCCATTATATACCAGACTGGCCGGATCATATCATCCGGCATGGGGGGTGCAATTTTTCCAGGATACATAGTAGCTTCCATTGCTCCAATACCAGCAAATGCTGCAAACAAATTCGGTGCCTCCCGCATTAGCTTTTGTGTCATACCAGAACCATTGGAATGTCCGGTAACATAGATACGGGTTTTGTCGATAGGATAGTCTTTTGTCATCAATTCGACAACCTTTGTAAGAAACTTCACATCATCCGTTTCCTGCGGCTGCATATCTATGAAACTACTCCATGCTGCTGTCGGCACCATATTGGTACGTAAAGACTTATGGGTATATCCTGATGGAAACGCAACAATAATGCCCCGTTCTTCTGCAACGGCCTGCCAGGAGGAATTTTCCATGTAAAATGCCCCCGAGCAGGAATAGCCATGAATAGCCATCACCATAGGAAAGGTATCCTTCAAATTCTTTTTGTAAGCAGTCGGTTCATAAACGTACCAGTGCCTTTTCAGGCCGTCAATCATTATTTCCCGTAAGATAAGCCCGCATGCCCCAGGGGATATAGTCCTGCGAAGGTGACCGTTTCCAGCCCCTCCCCACCTCTTATATTTAGTAACGAACGCAAGCATCTTTTCAGCCAGTTCATTCCCTTTCTCCGGGATGGTATCGCAATACCAAACTTCTGCTACTGGTTGTTCATTCACGCAGAGATGCTGGGTATTATATCTTTCTTTCCAAACCCTGGCTACAGAATTGGACAAGTCCTCTTCGATAACATGATTCACTTTTTTAAGATAATTGACCAGCGGCAGTGCCTCTTCTGAGCCATCTGCTATCCATGCAGGAATCGCAACATCTGCCTTGGTCTCATAGTTATTGCCATTTGTAGGTAATGCAGCGATTTTATCCAGTAATTTTTCTGATATGTCTGTCTTGCCCACCGCTGCGAAGGCTGCAAAGGTGGAACTAAACAGAATACCCAATAACGAAGCCAGCCCGGCTCCACAACCCAATCCCATCACATAAACAGCGTCATAATTGGCAGCATAATACTGGCAGCTCCTTGCATGTGCATAAGGACCGCGCAAAATACTCAGCAGATCCTCTTCAGGATGTTCCAGATCCCACTTTTCTGCCGGAACGACAAAATAAGCAGCCGTTTCATACTTTTCCAACAAGTTCTTCCAGTCATATTGCTCAAACATATCCTTTGAGGTCTGTCCATCGTCTCCAATAATAATGATCGAATTGCCAGAATGGCGGTAACTTTTAGGGATATAAAAAGAATAACAAACCATATTTCCGTATCGATCCGGCGATTCATTTTCAAAATATCCATTAAGTACCGTCTGATTTGGTTTTTCCGGATCAACAGCCGGATATTCTGGTTGACTATTCGCATAAGGCTTAAGCGTCGGCAGCCAATCATCCAGTCTGTGGAATTCTTCCGTATACAAAATATTTACTCCCATATTTTATTCCTCCTCTTATCTTTCATGCTAAATAATTCTTTTACATTTTAATACCGGAAGTAGCAATGCTGGCAATAAACCACTTCTGTCCGATAATAAACGCTACAATTAACGGCAGCGTTGCCAACATGCTGGCCGCCATCATAGTAGGATAGTCACTCATATGTTCTCCCTGCAGACAGGCAATGCCCACTGCCAGGACACGCTGCGAATCGGCTGATGTGATAATTAACGGCCATAGCAAATCATTCCAGCTTCCCATTAGCGTCAATATAGCAAAAGCGGCCAACCCGCTCTTACATAGCGGCAGCATGATGTTCCAAAAAATACGAAAATACGAGCACCCATCCAGCCGTGCAGATTCTTCCAGACTGCGCGGAAGCGTCATAAAAAACTGTCGCAGAAAAAATACACCATATGCATTAAATAAATTAGGAATTACAATACCCGCCAGACGATTGATCAGTCCCAGATCTGCACACATGATATATTTAGGAATCAACGTCATTTGTCCCGGAATAAGCATGGATGCAAGAACAAGTAAGAAAATAACGTCTCTGCCAGGAAAACGTATCCGGGCAAAAGCATAAGCGGCAATTGCGCATATGCTAACCTGACCTATCACACTAAAAAAAGTGACAATAATAGTGTTTTTGTAATAAGTCAACAGATTCAGCTTAGAAATTGTTTCAGTATAGGCATCAAAATTCAGACGCGAGGGCAGCCATTGAATCGGGACTGCAATTGATTCCGAATAAGTCTTAAAAGAAGTGAGCACCATCCATAGGAACGGAAGTATCATAATAATTGCGCCAATTACCAAAACAATATAGGCTCCAACATGATGTCTTCCCATATAATTTTTTTTCCTGTTAGCTGGTGAAAAAGTTCTATTACTCATAGTACACCCACCTTCTCTGCCCCACCATCTGGATGACAGTTAATATAAGGATGATGAAAAAAAGAATCACTGCTTCAGCCGAGCCATAGCCCATCTGAAGATTAGTAAAAGCCTTCTCATATATTCCATATACCATTGTGCGTGAAGCATTCAGAATCGGGCCGGAGGCTCCTGCACCGAGGAACATATAAATTAAATCAAACGCTTTGAACGCACCGATTAACAACATGATTAACACAAAAAACAGCATTGGCGATACCATAGGCAATGTGATTTTCAAAAAACTCTGCCAGCCCTTGGCTCCATCGATTTCAGCCGCTTCATAGAGTTCAACAGGAACACTTTGTAAACCAGCAAGCAGAATAATAATGTTATAGCCCAGCTGACACCATATTGCAACAATGATGATCGTTGTCATAATATATTGGGGGTCACCCAACATATTAACCGGGTTTATTCCCAACCAGCCTGCGATGCTGCCATAGGCACCATATTCTGAATTCAATACACTTCGCCATACCACCGCAATAGCTGCCATCATTGTAACGTTTGGAAGAAAATAAACGGTTCTGAAAAAGGCCCGGCCATGAATTTTCTTGTTCAGCATGAAAGCGATAAGCAATGACAAAGCGGCCGTAATGGGAACCGTAAATGCTGTATATACCAGGGTATTAATAATTTCTTTCGCAAACTTACCATCAATGAAAAGCTTGGTATAATTTGCGACCCCCACGAATTTTGGGATTCCTACTCCTCCCCATTTAGTCAAAGAAATATAAAAGGAATGTATGATCGGCCATGCCGAAAAAACAATCATTCCGATGACCAATGGGAGGATAAAAATATATCCCCACATCGCTTCACGACACATGGCTTTGCTCATCCGCCATTTCTTATTTCCCATGTTTCACCCTCCTTTATGAGAAAGAGAGTGCCTGGAAAACAGCAGAAAGATTCCCACTGTTTTCTATAGCACAAACTCCACTGCTCTAAATTATGATTATTTACTCATTTTCCCCTTCCAAGGCTTCCATAACTGCTTTGGTCATTGCTTCCTGAGCATCATTTAAGCCCTCTTCAACTGTCTTGGACTGAAACCAGATATTACTCAGCTCGTCAGTAAGTATCTGCCCGATTTCCGTTGAATTAATCAAATCCAGTGTTTCGATATTCATTGTATGGCCATTATCAATAGACTGCAGGCAAGCTTCAGCGTTTACACCAGGGAAAGCATCTGCCCACGCCTGCCCCATACCCATATAGGAAGGGATAGCTTTTTCCGAAATAGCTTTTGCCGTAAACTCACCACCGAGAAACTGCAAAAAAGAATAAGCCGCGGCAGGATTCTTGCTCTCGGGATTCATAGCCCATGCGCAGGTATTACACAGCGTCAGCCACTCCTTATCCTGCGTGGTTTCGCAGAAAGCGACATCATCACCCAGGGATTCCACCAATCCGGACACACACCATGAGCCCATATGTGCCATTGCAACCTTGCCGGAAGCAAACAATTGGTAATTATCGGTTTCCTGTTGCTGGACTGCTGTTGGAGATACCTTGTATTTATACATCAGATCCACATTGAACTGAATAGCACGTTTCCACGCATCCGTATTCACAGCAGGCATCCCGTCTATATAATCATGTCCTCCTGCCTGGTAAACAAACTGTGTACATCCAGGATAGCCGCTGCCGGCGGCTATAAATCCCCAATTATCATCCGTTGTCAGCTTCTGCGCAGCATCCAACAGTTGTTCCCATGTCCAGCCGCCTTCCGGATATGCTACGCCGCCTTCATCAAAGATCCTCTTGTTATAGGCTAAAACTGCATCATCCATGAACAGAGGCACCCCCCAAACACGATCCTTATATGTGAATTTTTCAACAGCTGTAGGAGAATGTTTATCCAGTGCAATTCCGTTCTCTGAATAGGCTAAATCTGTAAGATCCATAATCATGTTATTACTTGTATAATAGGGTAAATAGGTACTAACAAAAAAGTAAAGGTCTGGGCCGGCTCCTGCGGGCAAGGCAGTCTGCAATTTCGTCCAATACTGTGAAAACGGAATTTGTGTCAAATTGACTTTGATATCTGGTGACTGTTTGTTAAATTCTTCCACTACTTTAGCTATCGGCTCATTCATATATTCTTCCCAGTACCAGACCTCAATTTCGCCCTTATCCGGATCACCAGCCAGCGTAACGTTTTCCGGTTCCCCTGCTTCCGCTATTTCAGCTGGGCTTGTCAATTCCGGCTTTTCTTCCGTCTTTGAACATCCCCCAAGAATGACAGATGCCAACATAGTAGCGATCAGAATAATACTTAGTTTCTTTTTCATAATTAAACCTCCTGGTTAATAATGGTAGTGTCAAGTCTGACACTCCGTTTTTATTAAAAACCTTGTATTTTCAGGGAT